>JAAGKN010000910.1_pt1 | contig 91246 bp, 82 predicted proteins | sample 6206371 | NCBI WGS metagenome assembly JAAGKN01 (sample SAMN11533720, study PRJNA540317) | gut metagenome | isolation source: fecal pellets from male and female animal of same cohort | host: Peromyscus leucopus | place: USA:CA | collected 2017 | reverse complement strand
TTCTATCCGTTGAACTACAGAGGCTTTTGATTATTTGATATATCGTCTTTTATTTTTAATATCAATCACTACTGTCCGTGTCTTTTTGCCGTTATATATACTATATTCAATTCTTTCGTATTTTTTGAAATCATTTATAATATTATGAATTTTCTTATCTTTAGGAAATTCCCTAATATATTCACGCACTTCTCGACCTAAATAATTTTTATATATCCCAATCGCACTTGTTGTGTTTCCCCAATAATAGTTCCCCTTTCTATCTGAATTTCTTCTAGGTAAAAATAACGGCATATTTAATAAGAATAAAAAAAATTTAGCAAGTTAATTCTATCATTAAAAATAAAATGTATATTTTAATTACTTTTTAAAAATTATATATTCTATTAATAACTAAGAAAAAACTTGCTAAATTCAATTGATTTTATATGATTGTGGAATGCGCTTTTATTTTGCTACTTTCTTTTTAATTGCATGTATAGCCCAAATAATTTCAATCGCTACAGATGCAACGCTGATAGCAAACATCCAGGGAATCATCGCAAAAATAAGTTTCACACTTAGAACTACACTCGCAATTATAAGAATAATTGCAATAATTGCCTTAATCTGCCATTTTAGGAAATCAAAGATAATATCCATTATTCCAATAAATGCCATAAGAGTATGAAACAACATAGAATATCATTTCTTTATAGTTAAAACTATTGGGTTTACTCCCAAACCCTCTATCCCATTTGCTAAAGCATTTGGGATTGCTTTTTTCATTATGTTATAACTGCCATTTACATCCGCATTGATAAGTGTGTTGTCAGAGGTCTTGAAAAGACCTCTCTTAACCCTCTTGCCTTTGTATTCATCATGCTTACATATTTCTTCATTGTCCAAGAAACTGCACTTTGATGTGTAACTTTTGCTGAACTCTTTCAACACTGCAAAATTATAAAAAGTTTTTGGAATATCCAAATTTATTTTACTTTTCTTTTCAAATAAATATTAACTTCATCCAATATATCTAATCTTGTAATTATCTTTTTTAAACCTTTATCACTGACATTTAACTCTTTAGATGCAGCAAGTAAAGATTTTTTATCCTTAACAGCATTGATAATTTCTTCTTTTGTTAATTTTGTTTGATGAGCGATATTGCTACATTCATGTGAGCAATAACAATTTTGATTATTTGTTAACTCTTTTCCACAAACTTTGCAATATCGTTTCTCTTTAACAGCCATTTTTTGAAGTGATTCTTCATGTATGAAACAATCTTTATAACCTTGATTTTTAAGGTTTTTACGAGCAAAATTATCAGTTTGGCTATGGCAGTTCGGGCATAATAATTGAAGATTTTCTAATCTATTATCAGTGTTATCTCCATTTATATGATGAACTTGCAATCTTAATGGTTTATTATTCCATTCAGTAACTCCGCAAACCTCGCATTTATACTCTCTGTTTGTTTCATTCAAAAGATGCTTAAAAATATCATTACCTGAAATTTTAGTATCTCTTTTCTTGAAGAAATCATTATTTTTCAATGTGTTAGGGCGAGTTTTAATCCCCATCTTTCCAAAATGGTCAGTGTTTAAGTTATGGTTTGCTATAATATTTTTAATTTTATCATAGTAATACGCAACACTTTTTAGTCCTAATGTAGTGCAAACATGATTTAATGAATTACATTTAGGAACTATTTCCGCTACCATTTTTTCAAAATCTTCTTCCGTAACCATTATTATTTCCTTTTAATAAAAAGATATAATATATTACAGAAAAATCAAGCGTTAAATTAAAAACTCTATTTTTTTTACTTGAGGGTGGATGACAAGATTCGAACTTGCGTTGGACAGTGCCACAAACTGTTGCCTAAACCACTCAGCCACAACCACCATAATGTTAATTTGTACGTGAGGTGGGACTCGAACCCACACGGTATCTCTACCAATAGATCCTCCTGCTACTCTATGTTACCATAGCCTATATTAATTACCCAATGATAGGCGTATCATTGTTTCACCTAACTACAGAATCGAACTGTATAATATAGTTGTAAGTCTGGGATATATCATAACCATATTAGAAATCTTGCAAGTAAGTATACTTTCAAAAGTAAGTAACCAACCACCGATTTCTCGTTGTTAAAGGAATCGAACCTTTTGCCTAATTACTCATACACAATTTCTAACTTAGGTTGTGCCTCTATATTCTCTACGCATTTATGAAATCCATTACCAATCTCAACTTCGCAATAACAGATTTCAATTTAGTTCGGTATTGTCCTTGCACATTATTGTTTAGTGCTTATCATTTTAAGTCGCTAGATATATGCAGTATCCTAAGATATTAAAATACATATATCATATTCTGCTTTCAGATAATACAAAGGAGTTCCACCGAGTTAGGGCACTTCTACATAGGGATTTCTCGCCTATGCACTCTTTGTTTGTTGACCAAAAAGTCTATCGAGGCTGCCAATTACTCCACTCACGCCAATATTTCATTTTTTTATTTGTTGAACTCTTTCAACACTGCAAAATTACAAAAAGTTTTTGGAATATCCAAATTTTTTGTGTTAAAATTTATTTAATTTTTATCTTTTAATGGTTTAATTGCTAAATTTCTTTTATAACTACTTCTATAATTGGGAGTTAGAGCGTGACAATTAGGACATAATATTTGTAAATTTTCTAACCTATTATCATATCTGTTTCCATTGATATGATGAAGTTCTAATGTGATTGGTTTATTATTCCATTCACTAATTCCGCATTTTTCACATTTATTCTCTTTTAAACCTTCATTAATCAGTCTTTTCTTTAAGAGTGTTGACCCATATACAGTATTTTCTTTTAAAATATCTTCTAATAACATAACCTTCATGAATATTTAATTAATATATTTCCAATAAAAACCTTTATATAATTTATCTTTATTAATTATATTTTTTAAATCAGTTTTTGTATTTAATGTTCTATTTACTTCTGATATTGAATCATATATTTGAATTAAATTCAAGTTTTTATCATATTTCCCAACTTGTTTAGCATTCGGGTGTTTTTCATATTTTTTAAACTCATCTAACAACTCATATTTTTTCAGCCAATTTCGCATAGTTATTCTTGACACATTAAACACTTTACCTAACTGTGTTAAATTTGTATATTTTACCATTTCTAATGATAAGATTTTTTTTGTTTCTTCAAATCTGCCATCGCTTGTGTTTGCATTAATATTTATTTGATTGTTTACATGCTTCAAATAACATTCTCTTGAGCAAAAAGATTTACTTTTACTTCTATCAACTGTAAATTCTTTCCCACACTCTTTGCATTTTAAAATTTTTTTCTCTCCTTTTACTTGTGTATAAATGTGTGGCAATTTACGTTTTGTTGTGTTTGTACAGTTTTTTGTTTTAAAATTCTTTGTTTGCGAGTGGCAGTTATGACATAATATTTGTAAATTTTCTAACCTATTATCGTAATGATCCCCATTGATATGATGCAATTCAAGCGGAATAGGCTCACCTAGCCAATCTGTTCTCCCGCATTTTTCGCATTTACATTCTTTTATATTTGCAGCAATTAAACGTTTCCGTAATTGGTCTGAAGAATAATTTACATCTTTCTGCAAAATTGTTTCTAGTTTAACTAATGCTGTTTTCTCAACATAATGTAAGTCTTTGCGCCACTTTTGTCCGGTAAAATGAGATATATCTATATTATAGTGTTCTACAAGTTTCCCAAATCTTAATCTATCCGCATTGGAAACATTCTCTCTATGAAATAATAATCTTGATGCATTTGCCACTGAATACGACTGTTTAACAGCATTCTCAACTATCTCTTTAGTGTATATTTCAAATAATTCTTTTACCCTCATTCCTATATTTCTCTTTTATATAAAAAAAGATACAATATAAAAACAAAATTACAAGGCTTAACCTAAGAAAAGATATTTTTTAATGCAAAAAAAATGAGAAAGAAAAATTACATAATAATTTAACTTTCTCATTCAAAGTACTTAGGACGGGACTCGAACCCGTAAGACCACAATGGTCAGCAGATTTTAAGTCTGCCGTGTATGCCTAATTCCACCACCTAAGCATCAATTTTATTTTTTTATCTGCTGAACTCTTTTCAGCATTGCAAAATTACAAAAAGTTTTTGGATTTTCCAAATTTATTTTTATAATTTTAATTTGTCTCTAGGGTGGGATTCGAACCCACACTCCTTACGGAATAATAGTTTGAATATTACGAGGCTGCCAGTTACTCCACCTAGAGTTAATTGTTTTTTTGTGGACGCTAGGAGACTCGAACTCCTGACATTCTGCGTGCAAAGCAGACATTCTAGCCATCTGAATTAAGCGCCCGATGTATAGCAGTGACAATGGGATTCGAACCCACAACTTCCGCCGTGACAGGGCGGTGCTCTAACCATTGAACTATGCCACTGTGTTAATCACCTAACAGCGCTCCTATAGAATTACCTAATGGACTGTTGACAATGATGATGATTTTAGAAAGGAAGAAGCAAAGTTTGTATTCATCATTCAAAGCCTCAAGGTTTCTGGTTTGTGATTATCTACTATAAACCTTTTTTCGAGTTTTATATCTTATAAATATATCAATATTTCATTTTTTTATCTGTTGAACTCTTTCAACACTGCAAAATTACAAAAAGTTTTTGGAATATCCAAATTTTTCAGTAACTTTTTTTTAAAAAAAATTTCATTTATTAAATCTTGCTCAGTTTTTATCAATTTTTCACTAAGGAAGTCATTATATTTTTTAGTAAGTGAAAAATACAAAATCTTTATTCCATGTTCTTTACATAAATCATATTTAATAACATCGCATATTCTTCTTTGTTCAAACTCTTTTTCTCCTCCTAAATATTCTACAGGCTCAAAATGTTGTTTACCTTGACATTCTATTGCTACATTATATTCCGGAAGATAAAAATCCAATCTTAATTCATTTTTATTTTTCAGCCATTTTTCTTTATATTGCGGCAGATATTTTATATCATTCTCTTTTAATATTTTTTCAACTGTTCTTTCTAGTTTACTTTGATTACAAAATGGGCAACCTTGACCTTGCAAATGACTATTTGGGGTTTGTGAAAATTCTCCGTGATTAGGACATATAATACATACTTTTGTTTTGCTATCAATATAGTTTACCTTAGAATAAACATATCTGTTTCCATGAATCTCTATTGCTCTCTCTATGAACTCTTCTGTTGTTAAAATATTTTCATTATGGAGATAATTTAAATGGCATTTAGGGCAGCCTTGGTTTCTTAGATGTTCTCTTGGAGTTTGCCAAAACTCTCCATGTTCCGGACAAATAATACAGACTTTAGTGTAATTATTTATATATTCTACCTTGGAATAAATATATTTATCTCCATGTATTTTTCTTGCTTTATTTATAAATTCTTCTAAAGTAAAACTTAATTTAAGTTTTCTATTTATTTTGCCACATTGAGGACACATTCTTTTTCTAGAAAGAAAACTATTCGGAGTCTGCCAAAACTCACCATGTATTGGGCATATTATACAAACCTTTGTTTTACTATTTATATAATGCACTTTAGAATAATCATATTGAGGCGCAATTTGTAAGCATTTATTGATAAATTCTTCTTGCGTTAATAATTTCATCTTTTTTATTAAAAAAATACATAATTTATTTAGATAAACAATGTTTAAATCTTGTTTTACACAAATATTTTATTATTTCTTATATAGTAATAAATTTTTATTAAACGATGTTAGAAATAAATAAAATACACCAAATTGATGTCTTGGAGGGATTGAAACAATTAGATGATAATTCCGTTGATGTGATTATTTTCAGTCCGATATATAATAAAAACGGACTTTTGAAAGGTAAAGCCCCTAATCGTGGAAAAACTAATAAATGGGTGGCTAGAATTGATTATGATAATAATCCGGATGTAGATAATATGCCGGAGGATAAATATCAACAATGGCAAATAGATATTCTAGAAGAATGTAAAAGGGTAATAAAACCAAAAGGAAGTATATTTTATAACCATAAAAATAGAATCTATAAAGGAAGCATTGTATCTCCCTATGAATGGCTTTTAAGAACTTCTTTAACTATCCGTCAAGAAATCATATGGGATAGAGGTTCTACTCAAAATGTAAATACATGTAGATATTTACCTATTACAGAATTAGTATTTTGGTTAACTAAATCTTCTAGTGTTGATTTTTACAGAGGGAAAGATGCTAAATATAAAAATGAAGTATGGAGATTCCCTTTTAAAGCCTATACAGACCATCCTGCGCCATTTCCTATAGATTTGCCCGATGCAATATTAGATTGTATTCCACCAAATGAAGATGGGTCTCCTAAATTAGTTCTAGACCCTTTTATGGGTAGTGGTACAACTGCCATAAGTGCAATAAAACATGGTATGAATTATATTGGTTTTGATTTATTTCAACAATATATAGATATGGCAAATAAACGGATTGATGAGGCTAAAAATGAAATGAACAATTAGTTTCTAACATTAATAATAATTTAAAAATCCCGTAATAGAATTAATCTACGACGGGATTTTTTATCTTTAACTGCTAACTGATTTACTCAGCGGGAATGAATCGCTCTATATTTGCTGCGATATATTTTGCTTTATTATCCACGAGGACTTGACAAGCATCCTCTGTAAGCATGGTGTAATCTTCTGTCTTAATTCTGCCAAGACCACCGTTTTTAATTCGTTTGAGCGCAAGTTTCATACCAACTGATGCATCAAACTTATCGTCAGGATGGCAAATTGCTTTTCCTAGAGTAAGTGAATACTCATAAACCGGAATCTGTGCAATTGTTGTTACACGATTCTTTGTTACTACTGCTGTTCTAGTAACCTTTTTCTTCTCCCATTTACCTGCAACAAAGATTGTGCGAAGTTCGCCATTGATTGCTGCTGTGCTCTGCGCTGTAAAATACTTAGGTCTCATTTTATTTATATTTTTAATTTATATTTGTTTTTGATATTGCAAAATTACAAAAAAGTTTTGATATATACAACTCTGTTAACCATTTTTAACTATTGGACATTTCGTAACACATCTTTTCGTAATCATGTAGAATGTTTAGAACTTTTTTTGTCATGTTATATGGCGTTAATTTAACATCTATGTTTGTTTCTTTAACAAAATCCATAGGGCTATCAACTAGTCTATGCAACTTTTCTCTTATTTCTTTATCTGATTGATATAATGGTAAAACTTTCCCAAATATTTCTTTAATTAAAAAATCAGTGTTAATAGTTTCTCCATAGAGGTATTTTTTTAACAGAGGATGAATCTTGTCTTGTAATTGATGATTTTTAACAAATTTCTCTAATGTATTATCCGGATTGTTTCCATCCCAATATTTGAAAAGATTATCTGCATTAGTCGTGTTTGCTTCTTCATCATTTAATAACTCAAGCCAACACATGAATTTATTTTTTAATGATGATGGCAAATTTTCCCAACTTATATCTTGATTTTTAGGTGCTTCCATATGGTACACTTCAAAATTTGTTAAATGAATTTCTATATTTATTCGTGGTTTACTCGGTTCTCCAAGTATGAAATGAATGTGAGGTGTAAATCCTTGCCTATCATTTCCGTATATCCATATAGAAAACCCATCAAGAAAATCAGAGTCATTGGAAGTGGTTAATCTTTGATAATATTCCATTAATAATGGTTTATCATTGATAACTACTTCTTGCAAATGATTAAAGGCACTTTTATCGTACCATTTATCATTAACCCTAAATAAATTATCTTTTATTTCTGTTATGAAATTTTCTCTTTTCATTTTTCTTGATATTTTTCTACACAAAATTACAAAAAATATTTGATATATACAAGTTAAATAATGTTAATTCAACTTATTGGCTTGATACTTGAGTTTTAATTCATCAATTAATCTTTCATCTACCTTTTCATCCTTGTTATCATAAAATGTTATAACTGTTTTTGTTTTATTATGCGATTTCATTGTTACTATTCCATTACATTTTATGTCTTGTCGTAAAATATGGAAAAAATATGTTGCAAAACTTGGAATATCTAAGCCAAATTTTGTTATTTCCTCTAGTGGTTTTTCTATTTCTACAAATGATGTAGATAAAAATGTTGATAAATTATAAGGAACTATATATCGCTGCATTATCTGATAAATTTTGGATTTTCTTTAGAACATTTTTCAATATAATCTGTAGGTGATAAACCATTTAGTTTCTTTTTATACCATTCATATATTTGTTCCAATGATATTAATTTATAGTCAGCAAAAGGTGTATCTAACCCTACATTCAAACATAAATCATCTGTTTCTGTATCTACCCACGGAGAATTATCATGTATATGACCGAAAAGATTTACTGCACCATGACATTTCCTAGGCCAACTTTTCATTGGATAATGACATAAAACACAAGTAAAATCCTCATCTAAAAAAGGAAATACTGTTTTCTTAAAATCAACTACTTTTATCAAATCTATTGAATTAAACATGTTTGTTAAATTTTGAGTTGATTTATCATGGTTTCCAACTATTAAATGTATGTGGCAACCTTTGCTTTTTAATGCATGAAGAACCCTTACAGCAGTATCTCTATTAGCCATTATCATATCACCTAAAACATATACATGGTCTCCTCGTTTTACCATTGATAACCACATATCTTTAATATATTTGTCATGATTGATTATATCTTCATCATTTTCAAGGTTCATTGCCTTTACTCGTTTACTTTGATGTTTTAATATATTTTTATGGCATATATGCAAATCTGCTGTAAACCATATTGTAGGAGTACTTGATCGTTTTGTTTCTGACATTGCTTTATTGTGCTTTTAATTAATATATTACTTAATGGAAAAAAATGGTAATGACTATCAAAATTAATAATCATTACCATTACGAGCATAGTGAGAATTTCTTTACTTCTTACTGATAAAATTCTTATCAATCCACCTTGCTGCTACAATAGCGGCTGTTACCGCAACAAATGTTCCAATCATGATTATTTTTATTTTTAAAAGTTAAACATTTCTTTTTACATTGCAAAATTACAAAAAATATTTGAATTATCCAAATTTATTTATTGTTTTGTGTCGCTATGTCATAACATAATTTTTCATAATCAGATATAATTTTTTGTACTTTAGGTGTAAAATTATATTCTGTAAATTCAAACGGTAATTTTACTTTAATTGCAAATTGCATAATATCTATTAATGCTAGATTATGCAACTCTTGGCGTGTTTTTCTATCTGTTTGATAAGTTGGTAAAACAATATCAAATATTGATTTAATAAGAGTATGAAACAACATAGAATATCATTTCTTTGCTTGTATTTTGTCTCTGTATTTTCTTTTATTACACTGCTTTATCATCCTTTTTTCACATAAAAATAAAGAGGCTAACATTAAAAGCAGCCTCCTTATTATTTTATTCAATATAAATATTATTTCTTTTATAATATGCTCTTTTCAATTTTCTTATTACTTCTTGATTTGGAGTGACACAAGGGTTATCTAAATTCCCTTTGCAATTATTATATTCCTCATAAAAATCAGAAATAACACGAAAGAACGACTGGCTACGGCTACGTCCGGCTCTACAATGTATTAGAAATTTTTTACCAATATTTTTTTCAATAAAATCAACACACTGTTCCGCTTGCTCTTCACTTATAGTTTTAAAATGAATAATGCGTTCCTTTCCCTTTTCTCCATTCAATGCCATTGGTTTAAATGAAAAATCAAAATCTTCTCCAACATCATCAAACTCTAGGTTAAGCACATTTGGATGATTTTCTTTAAAATAATGTTCCGTATCAAATTCCCCCAAATATTCTTCCCTAACTTGTTTAGTGCCTATGATTGAAATAAATGCATAATCTTCTTTAGATTCAACATTTTCATCTGTTAAATCCATAGATGCACATTCTCTATCAAAATCAATATGACTATATACTAATACGTTAGGCTTCATAAAATTTTCATTCATTGTACATTTTGGAAAATCGCAAAAAGCACCATCCACAAATACACAGCCTCGTTCATTATATAATTTACAATGTTTTACGGGGTCTGCTTTAGTTCTACCCCACTTATCTTTTATTTTATTTATGAATTTTTTAAACATTTTAATGAATATGTTTGTTTTAATGCATATGTTTTGTCGCAATGAGGACAATAATATTTATTTTTATCTAGATAAACCAAATCTCCACTACATGTACTGCAACAAATATCATCATTCTTACCATTTGCAAGCACAATACAAGAGCCTTTTGATGGAACATGTACATTTCTTATAAGTTTGATTTCTTTACCATCAGGCAATATAACCTCACTTTCAGAATTATATGTTTGAAGAATTTCAATAAGTTTTTTTAACTGTTATCATTTTCCTAATTGTTTATTTTGTTCTTCTATAACCTCGTAAATACCTTTTAATGTAGGCTCAAATATTTCTACAGTTTTTCTCCAATCCACACATGGAATACCTCTTGAATCTAGCATCAATGGTTGTCCTACGTTTCTATCATCAATACAATATCTTGCATGACATTTGGGAGAACTAGTCCATTCTTTTTGTGTTGGATGTTCTTGAATACCAAAAAGTTCTATTCCATTTGTTTTAAACCAATTTATAGCATCCTCTAGCATTTCGCCACTACGCATGGTAGATAGTATATATCCTACTTTATATTTCTCTTGCCATCTTTTAAGAGTTTCCACGCATAAAGGTAATGATTTACCTACCCTTGGATAGTTATGTTCTACCACGGTTCCATCAAAATCAAGAGCCACTGTTTGAAAAACTTTGTCTTCCTCCATATATTTTAATTCATTTAATGCATGTTTTATTTCCGGTGTTATTTCAACCATTCCATTTATTCCCTCTTCCATTTCTTTTGCATTCTTGTAAATATATTCAGCGTATAAAATGCAACAAATGGCTAAAATTCCAAATATTATTATATATGTTATTATATATCCCATTTTTATTATTTTTGTTGCAAAAATATAAAAAATATCTTAATTTTCCAAGTTAAAATTTGTTAAAAAATTTTCTAAACAATTTATTGCCATTATATTTGCATCATTATATAAGGTTACATCATATTTGTTATATTTAAAATTTTCATCAATAACATAAAAAACTTTTATTCCATGTTCTTCACATAATTGTTTTTTCATTTTATCTCTGTCAATTATTTTTTGAAATTCTTTTTCTCCACCAAAATATCGAACAGACTTAAAATGTTGTTCCCCTTGACATTCTATCGCTATGTTATATTTAGGTAAATAAAAATCAACATATAACGAATTTAAATGTTTGAGCCAATCTTGTTTGTATTGCATCACATATTCTATGTTAAGTGCATCTAAAATAAGCATTGTGTTTCTTTCTAATCTACTTTGTTTACACCTAGGACAAGTACCTCCACCGTATATATGTAAAGCCACTGTTGTTTTAAATTCCCCGTGTTTAGGACAAATGCACGTTAAACTATCGTTATTTCCATATTTATTTTTATCTTTTTTGTATGAATAAAAATTGCAATGTTTATTTCTTCCTAGTTCAACAATTTGTTCAAACGTGTGTTTCCGTTTCCAACCTATATATTCGTTAGCACATTTTTCGCACATCCGCTTTTTAGTTAACAAATCATTGGGTCGAACCCACCATTCTCCATGTTCTTGACCATTTTTATCTTTTTTATGGCAAATTAAACATACTTTAGTTTTATTATTTATATAATTAACTTTTGAATAATCAAACTCATTATTATATATCTCTTTTAATTCATTTATAAAAGATTCAGTAGTTTTATTCCTATTCAAACATTTAGGGCATCCTACTCCTTGCAAGTGTAATCTAGCAATAACTTCAAAGTCTCCATGTTTTGGACAAGTTACAATAATCCTATCTGTTAGATATAGGCTATCTTGCACTTTAGAATAATCATATTTATTACCAAATTTTTTATTAAACTGTTCTATTAATTCTTTTTTATCAATTAATTTTCTTTTACTATTTTCTTCAATTGCGCATAATCTACATCTGTGCCCATTTAAATGATGTCGCGCAGTTATTTCAAACTGACCGTGTTTTGGACAGTTAACTGTAATTTTATCGTTCAATTTAGTGTAATTTACATCTGAATAATCATAAAAATTTCCATATATCTCTTTAAATCTTTTTATGATAGTTTCTGTATTCCATTTTTTTCTCATAACTTATAGCAAATTATAGGCGCTTTCTCTCCCATGTAAGGAATTGTTCTTATTGTGTTATATTCAATAAATTTTACAGCATCTTCATAACTCATTCCATCATTATTCATTAAATATTCTACCATTTTATCATACGAATATATAACTTTATTGTCATCGCTTATCCCTAAAACAGCAGTGATATAACTTGGATTTGTAAAGAATGTAGACTCTTGACATTCCCTTTCATTTAATAATTCTTTAAACTCTTCTATATTATCCATCTTTATTGATAAACGTTTATAATTTTTTGAGTAATATCCGGTAATTGTATCTTCTCATATTCGCCATCATTTTTAAGCCATATGAGTTTTCTATCTATTACCTTAAATCCAAGATTCATTAACATGAGAGAATAGGCTGAGAGTTGAATCGCGTAGTGCGCAGTACTTTCGTCAATCATATTATCAAATGGGGGCAACATAACTTTATTGAACTTGCGAGCGTAATCATTTGTTAAAACTTTATTTGTATTATGTGTCACAATCATATTATAGCCGAAACAATATGTATGCGTATTACTATCAACTTCTATACATCTTGTAGGAACAGTTTCAACATCAACTACTTTTACAATATTTCTAAATTTATACCGATTATTTGTTGGTTGTTTAACATCAATTTTCCTTACTTTAAACGGGTAAATATCAGTTGTGAAACAAACATCCCATGCTTGAATTTTCTTCCTACCTTGTGAACTATTTGTGCAGACTGCTATTTTAGGTATTACTGTTGGCTTAATGCCTAATGTACTTAAAATTTTCACACTAAAATCTACTTGATACTCTTTTGTTGTTGTTAGTACATAACGATTACGAACTGGATTGTAATACCCATCCGCATCCATTATACCTTGCAGTAGTTCAAGTCTTTGTTTATAAGATGAACGTAAAAATATGTCTGGAATATGTTTATTACATAAACAATTCAACTTTCTTAATTCGTGTGTTAATCCTATAATATTTCGAGTCTGTGCTTTTCCGGAACCATTTTGAGATACATCATTCCCTAATTCATAACCACATTTTTTAATTTCATCCCAAATTTCATCATACATATTAGTAATTTTTCCATCTGCTTTATTTCCATCTCCTAACCACAAACCAAATACATATGGATGAATAGGCAAATCTTTATCTTCAAGTTGCAATGGAGATACATTATATATTTTAGGTATTTTATGAGATTGTCTTTTACCATTAGCACCAATAATATCTTTACTAGATAAATAAACTTGTAATTCTTTAGTGGTCATTACTTTATTTTCAATTGTGTTATTGACATTAAATGAAACTTCCCATCTATGGTCTTCATCAGCAATGATTTCACTTTTATCATCAAATATTATTTTTTTGCAAGGTTTATAATGTATTTCTGAGGTATGTAAAATTTTAGTTAGTTTGCCGTTTTTATCAAATACTTCATCACCCTCTTTTAATTCACCCATTGTAGACCATCCATCTTTTGTTGCAATTGGAGTGTCTAGTGGCAAACCTTTATAATCGTGAATGATTACGCTCCATTCACCTTTATATTTCATTGCCAATGTAATATCTGCTGTACCGCAATATAATTTTTTAATACCAAATTTATTATTTTTTGGCATATACATTTTTACTTCCGGTAATAAGGGATATATCTCTTTTATTCCATATAAATCTTCCCAATATTTAGCAATTGCTTCTTGTTTTGGAGCACATGGAATTAGAAAACCTTCTTCAAATTGTTTTTTACAAGAATTACAAAAGTCTGTTTTCCCTAACATAAAATTCATATATGATTCGCCAAATTCATGATGCATTGTTCCGCTATTGGTTGCTTTCAATGAATTTTCTTTCCATCTGCGTTTGATTACGGAAACATCTACGCCCTCTTTTCTTGCAACACCTTCTGCCTTGGCTTCCCAATCTACTTCCTCTTCAAATTCTTTTATAAGACTACTTACTGATATGGGTTCATCTATTGTTCCGTCATCATTATGGATAAAGTATTTATGTCCTTCTTCAATAAACTCTAGGTTTGAAAATGCTGACAATATTTTTTCTCGCATTTCTCCTACTTCTTTAGGTTCCGGATTTTCTCTCAACCTTTTATTTATATCATCTATATGTAACATTATGTTTGTGTATTTTATCTAATTTAACTTAATAATGCAAAATTATAAAAAATATCCGTAATAACCAAATATTATTACGGATAATTTAACTACACACGTTTTTATTTTTTGCTCTCTAATAACTTCTTCTGAAGCATTTTTGCTATATAATCACCATGACAAGATAATGGTTTACAAAAGCATTCTAAATATATATCTTCTCTATTCTTATATTTTTCAAAAATATTATCAAAAGTTTCTTTAAACTCTTCATTTGTTTGATACATTTCTTGAAAATAATTACAATATGCTTTAATAGCCTCTTCCCTTGTGTTTACTACATATTTTGCTAAAGTTTCTTTATCTTTTATATGAGTGAACGGATTAGATAATATTGATGGTCTGCCTATATAAAAATTATTTTTCTCTTGACTATGATTCTCTATATGAGAATTATAAACTATAATCTTCCCCAATTATTATCTCTTAAATCTCTTAATATTTCTTCGTCTATTTGTTGCCTAATCCTTTCACTCAATAAAGAAGTAAGGATACGGTCTGTTTCTCTACTTGAAGTTCGAATATATAAACCATTTACATGTGGACTTTCTTCCAAAGTTTGTGGAGGATCGTACATCCTTGTCATGTTTCTCCAATTTTCATATTCTTTAAAAAAATCATTGGCTTCTTTATCAATAAGTTTCATTTTTTTCTAGTTGTTTATTTTTTATTATGTTGAAATTCTTCCTCTATATTCCTGTCATATGGAATATTTTTTCCCATTGCTATTAAAATAGGTAATAATTGTGTTTGGATTAACTCTTTATATTGTTTGTTTCTTTTTATATAATGAAAAGCATATGACCATGCATTTAATGGTTGTGCAAGTTTGGAAAAATGAGAACATTCCCAATCAATTGCTAAAGCCATCCAATCTATTTTTGTTTTATCCGGATAATTTATATGATGTCTGTTATGCTTTCTATGCCATGCTTTTACTTTCTCATATGGCAAAAACAGTTTTAAAAATGGCTTTTCTATATCATGAAACAGATATTTAAATTTCCACACTCCCCATTCTTTTGCAACTCTATTATAAGCACGATTATGTGCAAGCCAATATGAAAAAGTACTTTTTTCGCTTTCAGGGAATAGTTTATTTTTCATTTTATAATAAGTTAATTTTTTATCTTGATAAATTACTCTATTGCAAAATTACAAAAAATATATTTATCCGCCAAGAACTTTATCAATTATTTTCAAATCAACTGCCTCATTAGCCCTTAACCAATTATCCCTATCGCACAACCTTTCCACTTCTTCAAAGGAAATTTCCATGTTATTTGCCAATATTGTATATAAATCTTTTCTTAACTCTTTGGTGAGGTTTAATTGAATTTCCATATCTGAAAACGTACCTTTACTGCCACCACTTATTTGATGTATCATAATTCTACTATGCGGTAATGCACTTCTTGTACCTTTTGTTCCATTGCTTAATACAACAGCACCCATACTTGCAGCCATACCAACACAAAGAGTTTCTACATTTGGTTTGATAAAATTCATTGTATCAATGACTGCCAAACCATCCATAACAGAACCTCCCGGAGAATTAATATATAATTTTATAGGGCTATCACCTACGCTAGCAAGATATAACATTTGAGCCACTAATGCATTGCAAGTATCTTCTGTAAATTCATGTCCGAAATAAATCACCCTATCAAGAATCATTCTGTCAAATACAGACATTTGAGCGACATTTAACTGCCGCTCTTCAAGAATTGTAGGAGACATATAACTCATCTGTGGTTTATTGATTATATCTCTCATCGCTGATGTAGAACCTTTAATGTCTACTAAAAATTTATTAAAATCTTTTTCTGTAACTTTATCACTCATAAGTTGCGCTTATATTATTGTCTTTATTTAACCCCCAAATAAACCCATAGGAAAATAATTTAGTGCTATTAAATGTATTTTTCTTGTCTTTATAAGAAAATCTTCTAGATTTAAATGTTGTTATATCGAATATTTTATTTTCAACGTTCATTTTATCTATATTGAACGCATATGAAATTGTATTTAAATATTTGGCAAAATCATCTGAGATATTTCCTTTTTCTGTTAAAAAACCATCTCTGTAGCCACCATGGTTATTCGTGCATTTAAAATTTTCCCTATACCAAAGAGCAATATGCATACTATACGTTCCTCTTTCACTTCCGTCACTAGGAACTTCTTTCTCTACAAAATCAAATAATCTTTTAGTAAATTCTCCATTATTGGTTAATTCTAACATTCGATTTTTCCAATTAACCGCATTCCTATTATATTTGAAATAATTATCATGCGAAGAATCTGTCTGCCAAATTAAATCACCTAATCTGATTTTTGGGGTTATATGCTTATATAAATCTAATTCACTTAAATCTTTCCCATCTGCTTCTGCTTTTATTAACAAAAATATGGTAGTACTAAAAGGAAATTTGTTAACATAATTTTCCCATATAACCCCATAATCTATATTGGGATTTATTTTATTTAAATTAGATTGCAGATAGTTATTATGTTCAATATCTACACTAACCATATGTTGGTCTATACTTTTTATATGAGGATAACCTACATGCAAATCCACATATACTAAATCATCATATTTTAAGCCTTTTTCATGTATGACTATCTTATCATTGTTATTAAACCCACATATTTCACAATCATAATATTTTTTTAATATCACAGAAGATAAAATTCCATCATTGTCTACATTGATATTTATTTTTTTATTATCTTCAAAAAAGTTATTTAAACTTTGCATTTATGTCATTTTGTTGTTCATTTATTATTTTATTAATTTCATTTAGCAATGAATCTGTATCTTTATATAACGGTTCTCCTAAGAATGAAGTAAATTCTTTTATCTCCGAATAATATAACAATTTTACGCCATGTTCTTCACAAAGTTGTTTTTTAGTTTTATCTCGTTGTAGGCTTTTATTAAAGCCTTTTTCTCCGCCAAACCATTCAATCGATTCGAAATGTTGCCCTCCTTGACATTCAATAGCAATATTATATTCTGGAAGATAAAAATCCAAATGCATTCTTTTTATCCATGAAGTTTTATATTCTAATTCAAATTTAATTTGATTTTCGCTTAAAACATTAAAAACTCGATTTTCTAACTTACTCGCTGTGCACTGTTTGCATCCACATCCATGTAAATGGCATTCTGGCGTTTGCCAAAACTCTCCATGGGTAGGGCAAATTATACAAACAGGAGTATACCATCCATCATAATTAACATTTGTGTAGATATATTTATCTTTATGCACTTTAATGGCTTCGTTGATAAATTTTTCTGTTGTCCATTTCCTCGCTTTAATATTACGCTCTCTTGCACATTTGGGGCATCCATGTCCTCTTTTATGATGCCTTGCTGTAATCATGAAATCACCATGTATAGGGCATGTTACAATTATTTTATTTCTAGCACCTTGGTATTCTGTTTTCTCATAAGAATATTTACCATTATGTATTTTATTGCAAATGCTTAAATAGTGTTCTTTCGTTTCTTGTTTATTTTTAATCGCACATTTTAAACACCCCTTGCCATGTAAATGGTCTCTTGGAATTTGCCAAAACTCTCCGTGTTCCGGGCAAATTATTTTACATTTTGTTGTAATGTTCTTAAAATCTGATTCAACATACTCATATTTATTATCATGGACTTTTCTAGCACAATTAACAAAGTCCTCAAATGTCCACGTTTTATGTTTACTACATTTTGGGCAACCATAACCATTTAAATGGTTATGTGGTGTTGACCAATACGCTCCATGCTCCGGACATATTATACATACTTTAGTTCTACTGTTTTTATAGTTTACTTCAGTATAAATATATTTATCCCCATGTATCTTTCTTGCCTTTTCTATAAATTCCGCTCTTGTACTACTCACGCCCATTGCTTAATCATCTGGATATTCGTATATTTTATTATTCTCTAAAAACTGTTTTCTTAGTTGTTTTGTTTCTCTTTTATCTCTTCCTAAAACAAATGCCCACTTACCTTTATGCGGAAATTTAATTTTAACCGCCTCCTTGAACATCTTTTTAGAATAATCACGTAATTGTTTCTCAATATCATCAGGAATATTTTCCCAATGCACAAACTGACCTCCAAACCAGTTAGGTTGTATTTCAATTCCTAAATCTTTACAAAAACGTTTGTAGAACGATCTAGCACGAAATGCTCTATCTGTTACAATTTTATCCGGATTATATGGATTAATACATCTTACAGTCGTTCCTGATTTTTGCCCAAGATAATAAAAATTTAACGCTTGATAAATACGACCTTTTTCTTTAGCCGTGAGGTCATTATACGCCACAAAAAGCCTGTATTGAGTGTTATTAACCATCCATTTTATGCACCACATCAGAAATTTACTACCAAGATTTTTCGGAGTCCAAGATGCTGAAGCGCCTCTTGCAATTAAGCGTTCTACTTCTTTGGTATCCTCTCCTAATAATTTAGAAAAAGCATTAGGCATTCCCATTATAATTACTCCTCCAAGGATGCCTTTGTATCTTGCTGTAAACCAATGGGTAGGATACGACCCTATAGTTCCAAGCCACTCATACCTTTTTATGAAATCAGTGGCTTCTTGTTTTTCTTCTTTAGTTGTGATAAAAGAAAACTCAAAATCATCAAGATTTATATTTTGAAGGTCTTCATCAGTCCATCCAAAATTTTCTTTATCTTCTTCAAGGGTTAGAAGCCTCCGTTCATATTGATAGCAGTGTTCTTTATCGTATTCTTGAATTTGTTTTAATAAACTAATATCACTCATTCGTGCAATTATTTATGTCTTCTAATAACCGTTGTTCTGCATCTTGTTTTTCCTCCAAAAAAGTTTTAGGACCACATCCTAAATATGCTTGAAATTTAAATGCTACTTTTTCATTTTTAGTCAAACGCATTTTCTTCATATTCCTTTCAACTATTTCATCATATAATTTATCACTGATTAAATAGTCTTCATATGGAATATGAATTCTTCCTCTTTCATCTTTCGGAGAAACTTGCATCAATAAATCAAAACTTACGGGAACTGTACAGTTTTGATACAGTTCCCTATAAGTATCAATTAACAAATCATGAAGTTTTTCTTGTCTTGATTTTCTTGCCATATCAATCTTGGTTTCTTTGTTGTCTTTTCGCTTCACGCTCTGCTGCTTTCCGTTCTTTCTCTTCGTCTTCCAACTGTTTGATTGTTAAATGTGCAGTTTCCATATCATCAATAATATTAGGATACTTTTTGCGCATGTTAAAAATCTGAACAAACGGATTTGTTTCTACATTTAACTTATCTTTTTCATTATCAAACCAAACATTTGAAAATGCTGTTTCAACAAGTCGTTCTTGCATATCTATCGGGAGTCTATCAAATGCTTCCTCAAATACAATCAATTGCAAATCCTTATGTGTAAGAAATGCTGTTGTAGCGGATGTTCTAGATAGTTTAATCATATCTTTCTGTTTAGTTGTAGAAAGAACTTTAAGATTAATACCTAGTGCATTTAGCCCGGTTTCATCAAACTTGTTATGAATAAGTTCTGCTAACTCCTCATGTGTTTCAAAAATTTTTGCCATTTGTTTTTATACTTAAAAAGTTATACAATAAATTTACATTGCAAAATTATAAAAAAAATCCGTAACAACCAAATATTTATAATAAAAGTTTTGTTAGTTTAATTCAAATGATTAGAATTCATCAAGTTAACGGAGGTTTTGTTGAAATAAAAAGACGTAAACCAAGGAAAAAAACCGGCAGAAAAAGAGGTAGACCTCGTAAAAAACATACGTTTGAGCCGGAAAAACCTTCACGAAAAAAACCTTATAGCATTATATTAACATCTAGGAACAAACAAAAAGAATGTATCAAGACATTTAAAAGTGAAAAAGATGCATATGAATATTTTTATAAATTAATAGAAGAAAATCAAAATGTATTGTTTCCAATAAAATATATTAATTATAACGGAATTATTGAGGCTAAATATGAATTGTTCATATTAAAAAAATTAGATGAATATACTACTAAAGATGATGTATCCCTAAGAAATGAATTAGGAGAATTTATTAAATATGATACTAATTTAGATAATTGGCAAATAATTGATAAATCAAATTGGAATATTGAGGAAACTTTTTGGGTAAATGGATATGACCCTAAATTTCAGAGAAAAAATTATCAATGGATATTAGACAATATAATCGGTGTTGATATAGACTCAAAATATTCATTTAAAAATATCTTGGTATATCAAAATAAATTTATAGTTGATTCTGATGGGAATATAGATATTGTATTTTGTAAATGTTGTAATGACGCTATAAGGTTATATAATGCTATAGAAACATTCTGTAAAGAAAAAAAATATAAAAATATCATGTTCAGTGGCAATTTGAGAGATTATTCTAGACAGACAATATCTTCTTGGATTGATAAATTATGCCAAGTTACAGGTTTCAGTCGTTTAAAAATCAAACGTAACAGTTTAAGACCATAAAAATAAAAAAGAGAGTTGTCATTAACTCTCTTTTTTTTCAATAATAATTGTTAAATATTCAAAATTTATAAGTATATTCTTATCTGAAGGCGTAAAATCTTTTCCTTCCGGAAATTGTCTATAATAGATGTCTTCATCTATTTTTACAAAAGATTCTTTATCAACATATATCTTTAGTTCATTATGCTCTTTGTTTGAACATTCCAACAAAGATTTTTCTATAGTCTTTCCTAGTTCAAGCAACTCAAAAAAACCTAACTGCTTATGTTGTTTAACTGCCATTATTCAAACATTTTAAAAAATCGCTCAAACCACCGTTTTATTTTTACTTTAAAAGGTAATTTGACCTTTACTTTACCGGTTGTGACATTTTGTATATCTGTGCCAAGTTCTCCTTTTAATAACTCTGCAAATGAGTTCTTTAATTCCTCTTGGTATTTATCCCAATCCATCTCATTGTCAAACCTATCTAAATCTCGCCAATAAGACTCTGTAAATTTGTCACAATCTTCCAATTCTACCTTTATATCATTCTCCATTGTCTATTTCCCCTAATAACCGTTTTATTATTGAGTCCATTATATATACACCTCCGCTAGTTACAAACATGTCCAATATCACTATAAAAATCCAATGTATTGAACTATGCAGCATAGTATAGAATGGCGTGAAAAAAATTGTTGGAAATGCAAAAATATTTAATATTGACAATGCAATACCAACCCAACAAGGAAAACAGTACATACACTCAAATAACGCTCCGAAATATGGAGAAATATTGTTTGCTATCTGTCTTATTCTATCAAAAATATCTAATGGTCCCATTGAATAGACAAACATAAATGAGATAGAATACGCTACTATAAAATATAAAATTAAGTCCATCCTTCCTCTAATTTTTCTATATCACTAGCATTTATTATTGTAACCTCTGATGTACTGTCTATTTCCTCTTTTAAAGGCTCTGTAATCGCTTCTTTTGCGTCTGTTGAGGGTTTTATTACCTTCTTGTTCGACTTGCGTTTAGAACGCTTTATATCGCTTAGTTTAAATTGTAATGTCTCTAGCCTTTCCAATGATTCTTCTTGGAATAAATCTTTTAATTCTTCCATTTTTTGTTTCATCAACTTGATTTTTTTATAGACAGTTTCATTGGTTTGTATTGCTTCTTCAATCAAATCAAAAATATCATCTATACTGACATCTTTTATTTCTGCATAATAAAACCATGCATTATTATCTGATTTTGCGACTTTAATAATTTCATCATCTCTATTATATGCTTGCCAATTCTCAGGAAAAACTATTTTTACAATAAAAAGAGTTTCTTTAATTTCAAAACTACTGAAATATGGTTGAATTGCCTTTATCCTATCTTGTAATGTTAATTTAACTGCCATCTCTTATAGTCCAATTATTAAAGCCATTATTATATATGCAATAGCAAGACCTACTACCGGACTTGTCCATTTACTTATTTCTATTTTTCCAGTTTTTAAAGCAAAAACCTTTAGTACTCTAAAGCCAGCAATTAAAAGAATATACCATGCGAATATAAATATGAATAAATACAATCCACTTAAAAATGCGCTAAACATAACTTTAACTTATAAATTTTTAATTATTATTACTATATAAGAGATACCAACTATGTATGTAAAAACAAGCATTAAACAAAAAAATCTCCCTATATTTTAATATAAGGAGATGATTTTTTAAAAAATAATTTTTATTTACCTAAAATATTATAAGTTACACTAAATCCAATAACCACGCCACAATTTCTGTTTATAGGGTCATATCCCACTGTTACAGATGGTCCAATTACAAATCTGTTATACCATTTTGTCGATGTGGATTTTTGCCAAGAAGTCATTTCTGTTATTTCCCCATTATTCTGACTTTCTACAGTTGTTGCCATTCTGCCATCATTATACTGTTTATTGACAATAGTAAATTTATCATTAACACTAAAATTTAAAGCATACCAATTTGGTTCAACCTTGCTATTGACATCCAATTTATAACTTATTGAATCTGTTTCATTAGCATAATGATATGTTGAATCCGGAATTTCCTTAATTTCTTCCGGAATTTTTGGTTCTGTTTTTACTACACCGGTATCATATTGTTTTTTATATTTGAATTGCTGTAAAGACGTTATGTATTCTTTTTGAGATTGTAGAGAATCATATAACGCTTTATTTTCATTCTTTAACGCTTTAAATTCACGTTCATAATAATATTGAGTATATTTACTGTCTTGCGTAGAAACAGTTTCTATATTTTCTATTTTTTTATGCACTTGATTATTTAAATACAAAATATAAACAGTTAAAAACCCTATGATAATTACCATTATCCATACAACTACTTTGTGACCGTCAACTTTTGCCATAACTTTTACTTGGGTGCTTTAGTGCCGTGCGACAAATCAAGTAAATAGCCTAATTCTTGCGCACAATCTGTTAATTTAATTATTAACTTATGTTCATCAATATTAGGTTCTTGTAGGAATGAAACGATTAAAAAACCTATTTCAACTTCGTTTTTAATAACAACTACCCCTAAATATTGTGCATCATTAGTTATGATTTTGCTAGCAAATTTTTTATCTATTTCAAATATTGCATCTGTCTTGCCACAAAATGCGCGTTCTTGCATCATATATGTGAAAAATGAATATTTGCTCATATTCATCTGTTCCCATTCTTCAGCAATATAAGACACATTCCCCTTAGTTTCCTCATAAGTCATATCACAGTATATAAAAGGAAGAGATGTAGGATTTTCTTTTCCATTGTGCATTTCCAAAATAGAAATTCTATCAGCACCTAATGCATATAATTCTCTAACAAGTACTTTTGCGATTTTGGGATTGTTCTCCAAACGCAAGGCAGAACCCTCTGCATGACCATTTTTAACTGCTAACGCTTCTTGTGCTTGCTTCTCAACAAGTTCCTTGACCACTCTATCTGCTACTCTGTCATAATTGATAGCATTCACAAACTGCCACAACATTACACATGCTAAAATTATCAAAACCGCACAAATACTTTTAAAGAATCCATGTTTAAAAATCAATTCAAACATTCGTTCAATAAATGTCAAAGGTTTGTCTGCCATTGAAATAGTATTTCCTCTCTGTCCTTTAGAAGAAGAGTATCTATTACTATTCGTATCTTGTGTTTCAGTATTTTCAGTAAAAATTTCATTATCAGAAACGATTACTTCAGGTTCACTGTTATACTGCTCATTAACTTTATTAACATCATTTAACATTTGTTTAAAACAAGATTATTGTACTTTGCTGAAACTATAAAGTGACAACATTATTTATTTTCTTTCATGAGTTGGCGAACTTTATTCATCATATCTCCTACCATCATATCCTCATTCATACGAATTGCATTTGTTGTACGAACTTGTTCTGACTTAAATCCCATAAGATTCATGATTTTGCTTGTCTGCTCATTAACTCTTGTTTTATTCAAAACCTCTGGCTTTTCTTTATGCCATACAACATAATATGTAGTGCCATTTGCATCTTCCATAATACACTTATTACCTTCTTTCTTTTCGTCATCAGGTAAATTCATAAGCATATGTTTCTCATTCAAAAATATACTCTGTTTATATTTGTATCGTGGTGCTGTTGCTTCAAATACAGTATCCCGTAATTGTGCAACTTCTTGTTTATTTAATTTACTTCCTGTAAGGCCGTCTAGAGTTGCAGCATCTCTATTTGCTTTAAAACTTTTTGCTCTTTCCTTCATACCGGGAATTTCATTATGCTCAACCGGAGATTCATCATTTTTATGCAATTTTTCATTATTTGCAGATGTGAATCCTTTCATTTGAGATTGCACATTTTTTTTATGAGTTTCCGGCACAGCATTATCATACTGTAAATCTTGCATACCCTTGTTAGGAGTATTTGGGTATTCGGAAAGTTCTTTCTTCTTCCTTGCCCCACCATCATATTTTTCAGTGCGTTTGGAAGTTTCCTTGTAAGCCTTATCATTATTTGCTTTATTTTCTTTATCAACTGTTTTACCTTTTACGGGTTTAAACTCGTTGGCACTTTCCGATATAATTCTACGCAAATCGCTTACTTTGTATACTCTAGAAGCCATTATTAATAACTTTATTTTTATTAAAAACTTTTTATTTTTCTTTATATATAAATATCTCTTGAAACTAAAAAATTACCATTGCATCCCTTGCATTTGTAACTCTAAACCCTTCATTAATTGAGCGCATCTCAATTTTGTTAACTTTTCATTATCTGTTTCCTCTTTAGATAATTCTTCCTTTACTTCTTTATCTAACTCAATTAACTTTTTAATAGTTTCTTGATTATATTGTGAATAATCATTGAAATTCATGATTTTCTTTTCTTGCTAGATTTTTTATTTTCTTCATTTCCTTTATACCAAAACTTACGTTTTTGAACTGCGCCCATTGGAACTGTATATTGCCCGGCATCTGGATTTGCTCCTCCTCCTTGCATTGCAAATCCACAAGACATGCCACCTATACTTCCATCTTCATCTAAAATACCATTGTCTTCATTATTTTCAATAGTTAATTTAGGTTTAGTACATTCACATAATTCAATATATAATCTATGCAATTTTTTATCAAAATTTTTTCGTAAAACACTGTATTTAACAAGCATTGATGCTTTTTGCTTACCATTTTTGGATGGCATTTCAGTAACTTTATTATTACGTGTTAAAATACCTCTATCAATCATATTTTGAATTAAATTACTTCTATCAATATTATGACTTCTTAATACCTCACTTATTTTTGCATTTGATGGGTCTTCTAATAAGTCTTTTAAGAAAGATAATACTTCATAACGGAATTTTTCAAAAGTCAACTCATTTTGATATTCCTCAAATAACCTATATTGAGTTTCACTGATTATAATTCTTTTCATTGTTGGCATGCTCTTTTCCACATATTATTTTGCTGCCATAATGTTTTAAATAAATTAGAAACTATTTCAGCAGATATTTCTTTAACTTTTTTCTTAAATTCGCGGGAATCTAAATTCGAGTCAATTTTATCTCTAATAAGAGATATTATCTCATTTTTATTTAATTCTTCCGTAATCATATTTTGGAACTGTTCTTCATTCAATCTTAGAATTTTCATAATAACTGTAATGTTTGATAAAATTTATTTTTAATTGACTCTCTTATGATGTTCAATTCTTTTGCATATTCTTTAGGCATAGGAACTTCGTATCGTGAACCATCTATGGCAATAATACATCTTTTCCCATAACTATCTGTTCCATAAACATGATTTATATAAGAATCATTTTTAGGGCATTTATAAAAAATATCATAATCTGGACTATAAATAAGCACATTCCACATATGATTAGATTCTTCCGGTTGTATGTATAACCACTCTTGATTATTAAATGCTTGGCTAGTAACTCCAATTAATATTTTCCCATTAAATGTTAAATACTTATCAGTAGTTAAATTAAAATATTTTTCTTGGTATGTACCTTGTTCAGTGGCATATATTAAAATATTTTTAAAAATATTTATTTTACTAAATTCTATAGTGTTTTCAACTGAAAACCAATTTTGACTATTTATATCCCATAACTGTGAAATAAAATGATACGGTTGAGAAGAGGCTTTTTGGTATTTAATATACCCTTTTTTTAAAGCCTCAATATCATTTGCTATTTCCAATCCTTCTTGTGAGGCATTTTTATAAGTAGGTAAAAAAGATTTAGTTTCTATTGAAAATACAAAAGATATATTGGCAGATGAATCATAAATAAATTTGATAAACTTTTCATGATTTGTATCGTATAAATCTATAAAACCACTATAATTAACGTTACTGTTATTATTATGACGGTATCTACCCATGCTTACTATAGCCTCAAACATCGTTGCTCCATTAGGTGCTTTAACTGCTTCACCTTTTTGTATGTCTATTAACCCTATTTCATTACCTCTTAAAGCAACCATTATAAAACCATCATCTTTATTGGAATCTCTTGCAGTATAATCTTGATGTTTGAATTTAATTGCACCGTTTAAGTCTATAAACTTATGCTTCTTTTTATTATAAAATAACATTATGTCATTATGTCGTATTCCTAATGTTGTATCATTATAATCGACAGATTGAGGTCTATATGATGAATCTTGTACCATTAATTTATCAAATGCTATTTGACCTCTATCCATAATAGACCACCATTTGCCATCATTTTCATCAGTCATGCTAACCAAAAACATTCCTTTGGTTAACTTGTTGGTATTTTGTCTACATAAAAAATAGCAATCTGAAAAAAGTTGTTTAGGGTCTGCACCGCCATTTATCATCATTTGGGCATATTTGAATTTTCGCATAACACCCAACTTTATTTTATTTTGCAGTTTTCTTCCTTCATTATTTTTTGAATTTTCAACGCCTTTTTTCCATTGTTCATAACATTGGGTTAAAATTGATTCATCAGCCCCAATTACATTCAAAAATTCTTCTTTTGTATAGGCATGGTCTGCCTCAGTGCCTACAGTTTCTCCATATCCATGATTCCATCTTGATGTGATATATATTGGTTCCGGAGAATCATTGCTTTGCAGCACTGCTATCATTGAATTACCATATTCGTCATGCGGTTTTTGTTTTGTAAAACCTTTTCCTACCTTCCTTGGTATATTCTCATATCCATTTTGTAAAAAAAATATATAATGTATCTTTAGCCTTCTTTTATAATAGTTAAAATGTTGTTGCCCATATGTTATACACCAAGCACCCGGTTGAGTATACTGAGAATATGGTTTTGCTTCTTCAAAATTATATATAATTTGATATGTATATTTTTTATTTACTTGACCATTTGAAACATTGATATTCTCATCTTGCTTTTGATTTCGCTGTTCTATCGAACCAAAAACTTTTTTGTTATATTTGTTAAATAATTTTTCTAATGTTAATGTACCAAAATCTTCTGGTTGCTCAAATTTTGTGCCTACACTATCTATATAGGCATTTCTTAAAAAATCAATTAACTTATCAAGTTTCTCACAAACTTCTGTATTAGGTTTATCTTTAAACTTAGGATAAAACACATTTAATCTTTTATTCGTGGTCAAGTATCCTTCAAAATAATATCTTGCCACACCCGCCAAATAAAAATTACTACTAGCAGACAAAGAATGAATACCAAACTCTGTAGCAAATTTATTTAGCAAATATGTTTTTAATTGACCTAATGAAACATTATCTCCTCTTTTATGTAAAAGTTCCAAATAAGGCAACAATAAATCATCTCTCTTGCTTTCTGTTAGCATTTGAGCATATTTAGCAACTGACTCTGAAATCAATTCTTTTAATTTATTATATTCCTCTTTAAAATAACTATGCATGACTTTTAAAAATTACTAATATAACTATATTATATAAATATTTTTAAACATAAAAAAGGCTTACGAAATATTTATATTACTTTCGTAAGCCTTCCCAAATTAATATTATTCCTTATTTTTTAATTCTGTCTTGTGTCTGTTGCTGCTTGATGTATTTTTTCTAGCAAATCCCCATTTTGTAATAGACTTGATTTCCAATTTAAAAAACCATCTCTGATTTTCCCTAGGGTTTTTTGATTGGTTTCTGTTAACTGAAGTTCTTGTACCCATATATAACAACCATCACCGCTAGGGTCATTGTATCTAAATTGAAATACAAGATTTAAAGAATTTATTTTGCCGGATAGTACTAAATCTTTAGTATCCGGTTTGTAAATCAATGCATTTTCAGCAAACTCAATACTTTCACCTACAGTTTTTGTCAAAGTCTCCTCTTGAGAAGTTCTTACATCACCAAAATTTCTTGTATTTTTAGTGATTGGAAATTCCTTTGGAGTAGATTCTGTATCTTCTTTTAAAAGACGGATTTTTTCAATCATCCGTCTCGTTTGTTCCTCAATAAGATTTTTTTTCATTACACTTTATCATTATTTAATCAATCTTACTTCCATTCCATTCACCAAAATTTAGCCTTACTTTTTTAGTATTGCCAAAATTAGGTTTTTGCATTGCCTTCGCTCTTAAAGGCTGTTGTTCAAAAATTTCTGAAGAAAACGGGTCGATAATTGTTTTTGTATTTTTTTCCACCATTACGGGTTGACTATCTCTTGCTTCTTCTTTTGTGATTTCTTCGATTTCAAGTAAAACACCTTCTTCGATATTTGTTTCGTTATTAAGAGGTTCTTCTTCTATTGCAACTTCTTCAATTACGGTATTTTCTTCTTGTATTTCGTTTTCTACGATTGTTTCTTCTTGTATATCAACTACTTCTTGCTCTACATTCTTTTTTGCTTTCGCAGTTTTTTTAGATGTATTTTCTTTTTTAGCCATTTCTACAATTCTTTTATCTATAAATAGTTATTAATTTGTTTTTTCCGTCATGCGAAAATTGTTCGCTAATGCATTATTCCTTAATATCATCATTGCTCTTATCTTTAATTGACGAACCCTTTCCGGAGAGACATCTAAACATTTACTAATTTCTATTAAATTTCTTTGTTCAACGCCATTTAGACCATAAATGCTTTCGATAACATACCTCATTCTATCATCTAATGTATCCAATAATTTATTGGCTGAAACGATAGGTGTATCATCTTTTTCTTCATTATCATTAATTGTTTCAATTTCATAATCTGCTATTGCGTTATCATATTCCTCATCCGTTACATAACTCTCATTATTAGTTATTTTATTCCGTGCTTGCAAAAATGAAACAATATATTTTCTAATCCACCATTTGGCATAATAGCAAAATCTTACATTTTTAGAAAAATTATATTTCCTAATTGCATCATACAATCCTAAATTGCCCTCTTGAATTAAATCATATAACTCTTCACCTCGTTTACCATAACGTTTGGCTATATTTACTACTAATCGCAAATGAGCATTTATTAATTGCTGTTCAGATTTTTTATTTCCATTTTTAGCACCTTTAATCAATTCTTGTTCAATTTCTATAGGAATAATATCATACTTATCTTTCTTTATATCTTTCAAATATATGTCATTTAAATCTTGTTCATGTTTTTGCATTTTTAAAAGTTAAACATTTTTTCTTCTTTTATTTTACAACAATATTTGTTGTTGATTTAAGAGCAGACACATTGTCTTTTTTGCTCACAGTGATTATTGTATTACAGAAATCCTTAACTTCATCAAGATGTGAAATTAATAAGATAAAATCAAATGATTTACCAATTTCTTCTAATAACTTACGTAAATTATCATAGTTCTCTTTGGCTACTCTTCCCCAAATTTCATCTAAAACCAAACTTGACATCCTAGGAAGCGTAGAAATATTCCCTAATACAGACCTTAACGCTAATGCTGACGCTGTTCTTTCAAAACCAGAACCCCCGGTCAAATCAGATCTAACTCCATCTTTAACTAAATAAAAAGCAATATCATTCTTATCTGTAATTGTTAATTCAACTGTAAAATCGCATACTTCATTCAACAGTGCAGATACTTGTGCATTAATAACCGGTACTACTTGACGTAAAAGCATCTTGCTAATACCATTTTTACCAACCATCTCCAAATATAAGCGCCAATTTCTTAAATTAACCGCCTCATCTTTGAGTTTGAGTATAATCTCCTCTCTATCTTTTACACCTTGAGCCAAGTTCTTTATATCGTTTTCTCCATTAAGTATATTTCGTGAAACAACTTCTTTCTCTTGACGTTTGCTGTTTATGATTGCAGTATTATTATTGATTTGAATATCTAGTTGATTGTTTCTATCTATTGCTTCTGTATTCTTTTTATATTCGTCAAACGTTTTTTTACTTTCTAGATAACTATTACGGTACTGCTCTATAGAAACTTCTATCGCTCCTTTCTTTACTTGTAATTTACATTTCTCTAAATATTGTTCTTGTAATAATTTTAAATTATCTATCTTCTTATTTATCTCTTCAAGATTACTCTTTAAGTTTACACCTTCTGCAACTTTTTGTTTTAGAACTTCATTAAACTCATTAATTTTATCTGTATTATCAATGTTCTCATATTTTCTTCCACATGTAGGGCAATATTCACTAGAATGCAAATCTTTAATTGTTTTTTGTAAAGTAGCGCATTCAACTCTTAATTGAGTTATTTGATTATTAGTTTTTTCTTTTTGTTCTAGTAAATTATTATATTCTTCAATGGAAAAATCCACTTTTTCTAACTCTTCTAATTTATCAACTATCTCTTTTAATTCAGCCTTTTTTACTTTCCCTAATTCTATTGTTTCTGCAATTTTATTATTTAACGTATTTATGTCAAGCCTCAATAAAGAATCGTCTATTTGAGTTCTTAATTTCAAGAGGCTCATTTGTGTTTCTTCAAGACGAGTTATTTCTTTATCTATTTCTTCTAATCTATGCTTGTTTTTAACAATGCCATTATCAATATCTGAAATATTATTTTTAAATAACTCAATTTCAGAAAGTAGTTCTTCTGAATTATATTTATTAGATAATAAGAACGGTTTAATTTCGGTATTAAACTTTTCCTTCGCTAATTGTTCTTTTTGTTCAATAGGCAATAAACCTATCCACCTTGATAGCAACCTACCACACTCAGTTTCTTTTTTTTCTATTAAACTGTCTAGATTACTATTGGTAGCACAAACAATCATATCGAAATCGCTTTCATTTCCAATTGCCTCTTTGATGATTTTATTGGTCTGAATACTATTTTCTTCTTGCTGATTATCTACATAATCCTCCAATGCAGTTAGTTCGTTGTTTACAATTTTGTAATAATCAACTTTTTGAGTTGTTTTGCTTTTTTCAGTTCTTTTGTTTAAAGCGGGTCTTGTCAACCGTCTTTTAATAACATACTCAGTTCCTTCAATTTCAATACATCCTTCCACCACTACCTCAGTTGAGGTTGGAATATGTTTATTAAAAATTTTATCTTGAGTTTTATACTTTTCAACTTTACCAAAAAACAAGAAATGCAATAAGTCAATAGCAAATGTTGTTTTACCTGATTGGTTAGCGGGTTCTCCATTCAACAATACAAGTCCTTTCAGATTGGAAAAGTCAAAACTGTTGCCATCACCGTAAGATAGAAAGTTTTTCCATTTTACCCATTTGATTCTATACTTACGATACTTATCATAAATCTCATAATCAATCTTTGCATTAATGTCAGCATCAATTGCTTGAATAATATTGAAATTATAACCTTGGATATTGTTGGTTACAATATACTTTTTAAAAAGTTGTATTTGAAAATCAGGTCGTTGAATATTTTGTACTACTTCATGAGCAACAGACATTTCTTCTCCCTTTTTATTCAAAACTATAAATTCGGGAATAAGTTTAATTCTATCTTTTGGAATTGAATATTTTTGGCTTGCTTGAAATAATATTAAATTTTCCTTTTCCTTAGTATAATCATATGGACTAACTTTCCAATGAATATGCATTTTTGCATGCTTACCAATATGTTGTTTACTCATTGTTGTTCTTGTTTTGCGAATCTGTTTTTATTATCCTAACTCTTTTTTGTTTAGCAACCTTAGGTTCAGTTTTTTCTTGTTCTTTTTTCACCGCTTCCTTCTCTTGTTTGAAATATTCTTTTTGAGAAGATTTCTGTATCGGAGATACGCCATATTTCTCAATATTAAATCCTAATTGCAATAGTTTAATCATATACCCTTCTACGTCAAGAAGGTTATTTAATTTACAAAAATCTGAAATATTTTTATATAAAATATCCGGTATTATTAAATTATTCATTTTTGATTAAATCTTTATTACTATTGCAAAATTATAAAAAAAATCCGTAAAATCCAAATTTTAATACTTGTTTTTTATTATTATATTTGTATTTTATATGTAGATTTATATAATATTAAAAAATAATAATATAATATTATTATATATAATTTATTATATATTTTTATTTATTTAAATAAATAATATATATTATATAATAATATTTAATATAATTAATATATACATATCGCGCATGTGCGTGAAGAAATAACATAATGGAAGATAAGAAAAGAATAATTTTAGGACTAGATGTCAGTACAAGCACAATAGGAATTTCAGTTGTGCTTGATGATAATTCAACTAACGGGAAAATTATAGAACTCACTCATGTTGCCCCAAAAGTAAAAAATGTCAGCGGTATCGAAGCATTGTTTTTAAAAAAACAAATTTTCCAAGAAGAATTTTTGAATAAATGGAAAGATTGTGGGATAACAGACGTTGTTATAGAAGAACCCTTAGTAAGAAGTAATAACGTAAATGTTTGCGCTACGCTTATCAGATTCAATAGTATGATTGCAGATGCAGTATATACAACTTTGGGGATTGTTCCAAAGTTTATTTCTTCATATCATGCAAGATTATTTGCATTTCCCGAACTTTATAATGTCAGAAAATATAAACGCAATGGAGAGGTTTATGAAAAAACAAAAATAATTCAATCCTTGAAAAAAAATCAATATGCTTTATTTGGTAGTTATCAATGGGATTTAGATAAAAAACAAATTTTACAGCATAAAGTGGCTGAACTCTTTCCCGAAATTCAATGGTTGTATAATAAAAAAAATCAACTCAAACAAGAAAATTATGATAGTGTTGATGCTTATGTTTGTGTTTTAGGTTTGTTGAATATGGAAAAATATAATAATAGTCATGAAACGATAGATATGAAAACTTCTAACATTACTGCTAATGATACTTCAATTGAATACGATGTAACCTATTGGGATAAAACAGAGCATAGAATTATTTATATTTAATAAAATAAGGTTCGGAGAAAATTATTAATCTCCGAACCTTTGCTTTTATTACAATTTTAAAATTTGATTTTTAGTACCGAAAGAAACGTGAATCCACTGTAGATTTTTCTCGTCAATTAATTGCCCAACAGTTAACTCTTTATTTTTTATCATAGAGACTATCAAATTCCAAAGTTCTTTATTATTTGAACATTGTATATCAGCAGCCTTTCCCAATTGATGTTCTGATGTAGAAACACCTCCTACAGCCTTGTTTAATTTAGAACATCTATAACCGGAACTGGCTCTAATTGATTTTCCATACTTATCTCTTATTGGCTGTAGCACCTTTTCGCAAAGATATTTTAAATTAGTAACTATCTCTTTACTAGGAGTGTTATCAATGTGCTTTGCCTTAGCAGTAGAAGATGCAATCATCTCCTCCAATGTAAAATTTTTAGATAGATTCATTGTTGAATAAATTTTATTATAAATATTTGTTAATTTTTATTTGGATTATTCCGGATTTTTTTATAATTTTGCAACAGTAAAGTAGCATTAAAATAGAAGACATGGTAAAATTAGTAATACATTGTAGTGATATTCATATAAGGGCTAAAATGCGTTTTGACGAGTATTCAGAACAATTATCCAAATTCATAGATAGATGCAAGGAATTATCAAAAGACTATGAACAAGATGAGGTAAGGATTGTTATCGCAGGAGATTTGGTTCATCAAAAAAATACTATTACACCTGAATTGATGGTTTTTACAAGTGCTTTTATTAGACAGTTGGAATCCATTGCAAAAGTAATAGTAATTGCCGGAAATCATGATTTGATAGTCAACAACACTGATAAAAAAGATACTATAACATCTTTATTTGAAACTGCTGCGTTCTCTAATGCATATTTCCTAGACTATGAATTAGATTTTAATAGCGGTTATGTTATTGATGATAGCATAACATGGGTTGTATACTCAATATATCAAGACTATTTTGCTCCTGATATTTCTGTAGCAAAAGAAGAATGCCCGGATAATAAAATTATCGGTCTTTATCATGGTATGATAAATGGGGTGAAACTAGATAATTCAACAGTTAGTGAATGCGGAACAAATAAGGAAATATTTCTTGATTGTGACTATGTAATGGCTGGAGATATTCATAAGCGACAAGAAATCATAAATCAAAACGGCACTAAAATAATCTATCCCGGTTCACTTATTCAGCAATCATTTGGTGAGACTATTGATAAACATGGATTTGCTATATGGGATTTAGAAAAAAATACCATTACATATGAAGATATAGAATCTGAATATAATTTATTTGATATTCGTATTGAAGATGAGAACAGTATAATAGAAAATAGAGAGGTTATCATCAATCAATAACCTCTCTATAAAATAACTGTTTTAAAAATTTATTTTAACTTTGCCATCTTGGTCTGTGTAAACATGATATTTAACAACAGGTGGATGAGTAATGTTTAATCGCACAGATGCTTCACCTTGAACTTGAACAAAATCTATATAACATTCAGTAGATGTTGAAAAAGTTTGACTCGTAGTAATCCAAACATCTGATTCTTTTGGAGTAATCGGCTCCGCGCCAACAAATATATTGATATTGAATATATCAGATAATATGTCTGAAACTTCTGATGAAATATCCTTAGTTCCTACCTTCATGGAATTTATTGAAACCCATTCACTGTTACGATATTGTTTAACGTCATATGTGATATTTCTACTTGAAACACATGACCAATCTCCATATTGAGGTTCATTATCATCAATAACTAGAGAATAAGCGGAATGTAAAGTAATTCCAATATTTGTTTCTCCTGAAATTGTTCTATAATAAGACCCGTAATTATATTCTAATCCTTTAAGGGTTTCATCGTTTAATGTTTCTAACCAATACATTTCATACTCATCTGTTCTAACAAGTCCATCTGCAATTGAATATTTAATGGTATAAAAAATATTATCTGAATTTTTCAGAATAATCTCTAAATCTTGCACTTGTGCATAATTAACCAATTGAATTGTTAACTCATCATTTAATTTATGACAAGAAATGATAGAACTGTCATAAGAATATAACGACCATGATTTTGATGAATGAACAATTAATGTATATGCATCCATATAAGGTAATGATATAGTATTGGCATTTTCATCTATAGTTTCAGTTTGAATATCTTCAAATGACAAGTTGCTTATTTTGATATTACTATTATTTGCAGTAACATAAAGATGTGGTGTATGATTTACATATTTTTGGATTATGATATTTGTTTTAGCAGAACAACCACTAGATAATTCCCAATTTAAGGGAATAACTTTATCTATTTCAATTTTATCATATTCTTCATCTGTTATATAATCCAAAATAGATACTGTGTTAGCATATGGAGTATTAGCCTCAATTTCTGCTATATCATTGTTATTAATACTTAAATTAGCAAGTTTAGGACTATATGCATTATAAGTAAATTTTAATGAATCATAATTTTTATCTTTATATTGCTCATTTGTTAAAATAATTTGAGAAGGCGTAACAGATAAAAAACATTCTTCATCATCTGTTTCTTCAAATAATACAGTAAGATAAAATAATATTTGAGCAATCAATACCCCATTTTTATCATAACCACAAACATATATAGGTACATCATATAATTCACAACTATTTATTGTTAACGATAATAAAAAATCATTACCATCTTTAGAAACATCTATTTTTATATCATTATCAGAATATGTAAATGCTTTTATGGTATTTACCCAATTACCCACAGTTACTCTAATACTAGCATCACCATTTATATAAGTTGTTTTAACATGATTATTGGAACAACAATTTCCTTGTACCACTCTTATGACTGATTCACCTTCGTAAACCCATAAACCATTATCTTGATTTATAAAAACTTCAATGTCTTCATAACAAGATTTTTCATCAAAAACACGGACAAAGCCATGTAAGATACGTTTATTTGGAATAGGGCTAACAATACAAGTTTTAGTTTTTTGCTCAAAATCAAATATTAATTCATCACTTAATGATTGAACATCATTTATATTTTCAAAATGACACCCAACTTCAACAACATCATTATCTTTTGCTGAACTATGTATAAATTTAAGGTATGACGGAAACTGTTCTGTAGGCATGATTGTTAGATTCATCTTGATGTACTAATCTTATTGTTATTATTGGTTTTTTAGTATTGCTATTATCAAATGATTGAGCATATACAGTAATAGTTTCATCTTCAGTTTTATGCTTTTTAACTTGTAATGTTGTAATTTCATTAGAAGAAACATAACTCCAATCATCCAAGGCTAAATCACATTTTAATAAACAAATTTCTGAGTTTATTGAACCTTTCGACACTGAATAAGATATGGTGTCAGGATTTAAAGATTCTACACTGAACCCTGAAGCATGAGCGTTATTTTGCATCAATGGCGTAATTTTAATATCTAAAGCCTTACCATTGGTAGTGCTAGATGTTCCATTAAATGTAATTTCAAAATTTTGTTCTGCATTTATAGGTTCAGTATAACAAGAAATTGTTTTATACGGGTCAAACCATTCTTCTTGCAATTGAGTTACCTCATCATCCTCAGTAACAGTATTAGTTTCTTCAGACGAAAAGTTAACATCAAGATATACATTTGTGTCTCCGCTTACAACAGTTAACCCATCACAAATAAATGTTTCAGTAACTCCAGTAGTAGGAATAGTTTGAATTTTATTAATATTAAAATCAAAATACTCTGCTTGCAATGTTGTTTCATATAAAAATGGAATAAAGATAAATATATCTTTTGATAAATCTATTTCAGAATGCTCTTGTAAAAATAATTGTATCTTATTTATTATCTTTGCTTCATCATTCCAATTAGATAACCGATTATCTTTATTTTTTATATAACAAGGATGAACAGCAATATAACAAGATGAATAATCCATTTGCGCTGGATAAATTACATCATTAAAAAATACAACAGCACTTTCATTCGGATTTATGCTATTAATTTTAGCAGTATAATTTTGAATTGGAACAATAATGAGTTTCTCGGTCTCTATCTCTTTTGTTACTAAATATGCAGCCCCATATAAATTATCCGAACTAGAACCTAAGTCAGTTGAACTTAAAGTAATAGAATCATCATCAAACGTGAATGATACTTCATCTGTTCCCTTATCTAAACTAAAATCAGAAAAAGATAATGTTGGGTAAGAAAGTATGCATAAACGACTTTCATTTTTAAAAAAGGTCGAATAGTTAATAATTATAGGAGTAGATAAATCCTTGTATAAACTATTGTAGCCATTTGCCATTTCAATTTTATTTATTTTAACATCATATAAAGGTTCTTGTTGAATTGTGACTGTTAAAATTTCAAAATTATTCTCATCGTATTTTAACACATATATTAATTTAAAACTACGTTGAGAATTGGTATTGTTATTTGTAATAGTAATATCTAGCCCATCTTCATCATTTATAATTATATATTGATTATAAGATTCAGCATCCTTTAAAGAAATTTTAAATGTTTTGTCTAGTTTATTTTTTAACCAATATTCTTGATTAGTAGAACTAAACCTTTCATCACCACTATATGTAGCATGACCATATTTATATTCGCCATTTAATGTAACAAGATTAGGAGATATAAGTAAAGAACCTCCACTACCGCTAAACGTTAATGATACAGTTGCTTTAGAAACATTTATAGTATTGTTAGTAACATCCCATACTACTTCAAAATTAGATGAAGACTGACTTTGGTTGATTGTTCCATTACCATCAAAAATAAATTTACTATTTAATTTATCATACACAACAGTATATGGCAAAGGCTTGTTTTTATTGCTATCAGTTTCTACCCATACATTAATATCAGAAATATTGCCCCAAGTTGTACTATTACCACTAGGTGCAAAGTTTATCAAATGAATTTGTAAATGATTATCGTCAACAAATCCATCAGGAATCGGAATATCAGATTCCCTATTTTCTTTTTTAAATAGTATTAATGAATTTTCAGTCATGACTGTAACTAATTGATATAATTAATGTAGAAGGAATTATTTGTGTTAAATAATGTAAAACAACATCATTAATGTACTTAAATTTTTCAATTTCTTTTTCGGGGTTACACATGAATTTAATATCAACTCGTTTAGTGTTAATTATCTCCATAGAAGATAACTTATTATCTCCCTCATTAAAGTAATCATTTTTTAATTCATCATCACAATTTGCACTACAGAATATTTTAGAACTAGGTATTATATTATATTCATTACAATTCTCTTTAGCAATTCCTTCAAAGCCAAAATTATAAATAGCATCCATTAATTCAGATTGTTCCAATGAATCATGTTTTTCAAATTTTGAGAAAATAAAATCCCAATCGAATAAACCATTATCAATGGTATATTTAAATAATTTGATAAAATGTTCCATATAACCATAACCAAAATCTGCCTTATTAGTCATAGTATGCGGATTATTACCTTTATAATAATCTTGCATTAATTCAAGATGTTTAAATTCATCACTATCTTCAGACAATTGATTCCAACCTAACTTAAGTTTATTATCAGTTAATTGATTACATGAATAAATTCGCCTAAAACTGTTTTTATTATTTAATTTAAAATAATGAGATGCAGTACCGCTGCTTACAGTAGATTCTAGACAATCTATTTTATCACACTCAGTCAAAGGCTCTTCAATAATACCAAATGTTTCATTTCCTAAAATAACAGAAGTATAATTAGGCAATGTTCCATATATATCACTAAAAACGAATTCCCATTTACCATTAGTTTGTGTAATATATAATCTAACTACAGAATTATCATCGTATTCACCAATTGGTATGATTTGTTCATTAAACGTGATATTACCATTTTCATCTACAGATGGTTCTTTGACATGTAATGAATTTGAATATAGTTTATCGCCTAATAGTACAGAACCTCCTCTTACGGTAACATCAAAATAATAACAATCATCAGAATATTCAAAAATTTCATAAGCATATCCATCTAATACTATGTACTTATTATCTAAATTTGCCACATAACATATCTCACCGTCAGATAAAATAGAATATGGTAAATCTAATAAATCCTTGATTGTATTAACACCTCTGATTCTTCTTATGGTTTCAGTAAATAAATTAGTTTTAATAATCTCATCATTTTTATCTAAAGAATATTCCTTATTCAACCATCCTCCATTCATTTGATAGTAAGGATTACCATCATAAATCTCGTCTTTGCTAAAATATGGATAAAGTTTTCCATCTTGTTCCTTTACCATCAGACCTCTCCATGGAGTATGAGGCTGATTCAGATAAACATCTTCCGGATATGCAATTAATTTACCTTCATCATTAATTATATCTCGTATATCGGAAATTTTAATGCTATTATTTATAGTACTAGACATATCTATTGGGTCAGCAGTTGTGATATATTCAATAATTTCATAATCATATGAATTATCATCTATACATGCATATTTATCCCTATTTTGGCATATTCCACTTGCTGCCGAATTGTTAAATCTTTTTTGAAACAGATTTTTTTCTTCACACCAACTTTTACTTTTTAAACCAAATAATGCCAACAAGGATTCTATTCCATTTATAGTTCCCTTCTTTTTCCAAATAGAACGTGAATTTAATTTTAGTAATCTGCAAAATAAATTATTAATATCTTTTGGTGTATATAATAAATCAGATTGGTATGTTTTTATTTTTTCTAAAGTAAAACATTCCTTATCACACTCATCAGTAGTACCCTCAAAATTATATGGTTGGATAGAATTGATTGATTCAGCAAATTTTCCCATTGCGTTTTTAACAAATGGAGTGATATGCTTATAATCCCATCCTTCCAACTCTACTTGGTCAGTTAAAAAATAATCCGGAAGGTTATTTTGTACATCATAAGTTACTCTATTTGAAGATTTAATGCCATCAATATATAACTTAATTTCATCAAATTCCCTACCTATCAGTCGAATGGTTTTTTGCATTCTACCGCCACCTTCTAAATATTGGTCTTCTTCTTTATCAGTATATTCACGCTTAAACGACCAGTCAAAATTTTTAATTGCTTCATGCGTCATGGAACGATAAAGATTATCGCAGAAATATTCATCATATAAAGTAGCAATCTTAGTTAAACTATTTACATAAACACTATATGCGGGCAATAAAATACCTAAATTATAACCACCTTCACCAATGGGAAATGAGAATGTCTGTAATCTACGTTTAAAACCGTATTCAAATTCTGTATATACTTCAAATTTAGGAGAATAAATAGGAGTGGTGCTTTTTGTAAGCAATGTTTTTTCAAATAGCGATAATTTTGACCTAAAATTTTTCATATGAGTTTCTTTAGGTCTGATATGCCATCCATTTTTCCCTTTGGTTAAATAAATATAACCATTACTTTCATCCTTATATACATAAATCGTATATGAATTAACAGTTAAATTTCCCATTAAACCATATGGTAAAACACAATCTTTGTCAACGGGAGTATATTTTACATTAGTAATCTCACTGCGATTACCATTACTGTCAATAAACTCATACTCTTTGTAAGTTTCATCAAAACCAAAAAACTTTAAAACGTTTTCACCAATTTCAGAAGCATCAACAAATGTTTCATGTAAATTAATATTAAACGGATTTTCAATATAAAAATAGTCACTACCGCCCACAAATTTATGGCTACCATCCTTTTTATCAATATATGCTAGAGGTTGATTAGTAGCATAAACTTCTCCGGGGAATATAGATATTATATGATTTAATGACGCACGGATTAATTCGATACAACTACCGAAATAAGCAAAACTTCGTAAGTCATATACATCCGGTTTTAATTCAATTTCTATAGAAGCATCATCTTCTTGAGTTACATCTTCAACATCATCCCAAGTCCACAAATCACTATCTCCATCTGGGGTTTTATCCCATTCAACTGTATTTTTAGGCTTGGGTAAAGTTTCATCTACAGATGTAGTAATTATAAAATTACCGGAAGTATAAACAGGTCTTTGGTGAGCGTCAAAAGAATTACGCCCACCTATAGTAGTAATGTCACGTTCATATATCTTACCTTTTTTTGTGGTTTGATGTTCTTCTTGTATAACGTAATTACTATATGATTTAACTAAATTAGAAGTATTTACAGCCATTTTTACAATAACATTATTAATCTTTAATTAGGCATTACTTGATTGAAATCAATATCATTTCGTAATTTTCGAACTTCATATATTGGTTTTCCAGTAGTTTTATCTTTTAATGTGTACACTTCTTGCTGTGCAACAATTTCTTTTTCAGTATTGTATGTCGTAATAAGACCCTCATCAAGACTACGGAGTTGATCACCATAAATCAATGTTGCCAATGTATCAGCATCATGTTCAACCATTTCTATATCTAAGTGGATAGGTTCAAATTTTGTGTTTACAAATAAAATTTGCTGACCGATAGAACCAATGTAAGGTATTGAATTAGGATTAAATGAAGGTGCTGTAGAAGGTGTGACAGTGATAAAAACCATTGACGATGTATCGTTATAACGATATACAGTAGTTTTAGAACCTGTTGTTTGTACCATAGGCTCACATTTATTATTTGATGTAACTATGCGAACATCTTCTTGCCTTTGACCGTTTTCTATAAAAATCATACGATACCCGGTCAGTGCATTATTTGTAGCAATTAATGATTTGATAGTATTGTCTTGAATAGCGTTTGTATCAATCACAACACCTTTAATATCATTATATGCACTTAATGGCGCAATATCTGCAATTACAGCGGTGATTTCTTTAGGTTTAATATAAATGCTATAAAATCCTTTTTTAGCAAATTGAGCCATTGGTAATTTCAATGTGTACATGCCCTCAATATATCCTTTAGACGCACCCGCAATATAATCAATTTCAGTTGACATTGTTTTAACTAAACATGATGGGTCTAGTTTAAAATATTCACTACTATTTACAGAATCTTCAGTTCTCGAAGTTCTATAGTTATACCAAATTTCAATATCATCCTTATCTATATTTGCTGGAATGGATGTTCCATATATTCCTTGAGCCATTTTATCAAAACTTTTTAAAAAATTATATTTTAACCTTGTGTTATAGAGAAAAATCCTCCATTGCTGTAATTTTCCAAATCTTGGAAAGTGACCACTTCTTGCAGTTTAAGATGTTTTTCAAACGCTGACGATATTCCTCTGTCTATATAAATATCTCCGAAAACTTTTTCTTGAAAAGCAGTTCCTATATTATATTCTTGCCTAAAAGTAGGTGCAGTTATAAAACCATGATACTCATCGTATTTCAAATCATTCTCAGTACCAAAATGAGTATCATCATATAATACTGATTTTGAACCTTGAAGTTTATGAATTGGAATTTCCATTGCAAAATTAGTTTTAATATCATTTCCAATATATTCTCCTTGAAGAGTGTAGTAAAAAATAGGATACCTATCATTTATACTTCTTCCATACATAAAAATTTTTCTATCAATGCTATATACGTCAGTATATTCAATACCTTGATATAAATCTTCAATCAGAGAATAATTTCCTTTTTCATCTTTTTTGATGAAACAACCAATATTATATTTAATCTCGCATTGCAAAGTTCCATTAACTTGTTTTAATGATTCTTCAAACGTTGAATCATCTTCACCTTGTTCAGTCCATATCAATTCATCGTTTTCATATTTTAAAACAGTATTGGAATAAATATTATGTAATTGATTTCCGGTAGAACCACTCAATTCATCATCAGATATTAAATGTAATATCTTGCCATCATCTGATAATATTTGAAAGTTAATAGTGTGTAAGATATTGCCCCAATATATATTATCTTTAGTGTTTTCATCAAAACTAACAAAAGTTAAATTTCTGACAGTTCCTTCTTTATAAATTAAAGATAAAGAATCATTAGGCAATGGTCGTATTACTCCATTATATTTATCCGAATCATCAGGATTTACAATAAATAAGGCTTCTACAGAAGAACCTAAATCATCATATAAAACTTCATTTTCTTTAAACATAGATATATGAGAAGCACAAGTTCCGGAAACAATATTTAAACTATATTCTTGATATGGCATTATCAAATATATGTTATTGTTATATATGACATACCCAAAAGAATCTTTATCAGCATTTTCTAAACTTAACAAATTTTCACCAAAAGTATCAATCTCTTCTTTGTTAAATTTTAATTCATCATCATCTAACACATATGATTTAAGACTGTTATTTTCTGTGATATAAAATCTATTATCAATTTCAACCACTGAACAGTTAGACGAACAAATTTCATATTCATAAGAATCATTGCCAATGCGGATAAAATTTAAAGTTTTATCAATATTTTTAAAATCTCCATTTATAATATAACCATATTTTGTGACACTCGTATAAAGCATTCCATTGAATTCAAAAGTATAATGTGTTTTGGATTTATTTGAAAAACCGTATATATTTCTACCTAAATAATTAATATATGGTTTACCGCAATCAAAATAAACAATAGTATTCCCCGGCACACAATTAAAATCTAGTACACATTCATAATCTTTAATTTCAACGACAACATTATTATATATAATAAATTTATTACCAATAGCAGTAATAGGGTATATATCAGCCATTTTTTCAGCAGAAGGAGAGTTTACTAAAATATTATTTTTATACGCATAATTAATATTTTGACTGCCTTCTTTAAATGGTTGTGCTACATAATTGAATGCTTCATTTGGTTGCGCCATATTAAATTCAATATTACGCTGCCATTGCCTTTTGCCTTTGTCAGATTTAGGAATATATGAATTTATATCTTTATCAAAAGTTAAATTGCCGAATACGCTTTCTTTATATGTTTCATTCCAAGTATAACCATTAGCATAAATTTCATCATCACTATTCTCATCACTATTTTTAACTAGTCTCCAAGCATCATTGTCATAAGAAACAATATTTCCTACATTGTATGTAGTTTTAGGTTGCCATTCTTCCAACAAATTGGTTTCTTGTCCTAAATTATCAATATTATTTGTTATATGTAAAGGTATTGCAATTACTGTTTCACCTAAATCAGTGTTACAGTAATCGTTAATATCAGTATCTAATGATTTTAATTGTAGTTTAGTATTTGTAATATCACTACCTTTTTCTACAAAATCAATTATAGTATGTTGAATATCTGTGTAATTATCATACCACTCCTCAAATGATATTTTTAAAGCGGTATAATAATATTCATAATCTAAATATGAATCTACGCATATATCTTCTTTAGATGTTTTTTTACAGAACAAATATATTCTATGTAAAGTATCCCAAGCCCATATTAAAGCATCATTATTATTCCATATAACAGAACATGATGATGGCATCATAGAAAAATTAGAACTAGAGTTATATTTAACTTTATTCTTATTTTGCTTCATATCAACCAATATTCCATCATTATACGCCGGAAGTAAACTTTGCATAAAAGATTTATATTGTGAAATGTTGATAGTTCTATTGATATGCCTCATAGTTTTTAGATTTTATTTCGTATAAGTTAAATTTTATTGTGTTTTCATCATGCTCAACTAATGAACTAGGTAAATACCAACAATATTTTTTATCCTCTGCACTATATTTTACTTTAATTGGGATATACATCATATCATACAATTCTTTAAGTGATGCTCCTTTTTTAAATTCATTTCTAATAGCCTCATCAGATAAATTTTTAAGTTTGTATTCATTTGTTTCTTTGTTATAATCCATAGGTTGAATTAAATCAATTATAGACCCACTTCTAGCATGATTAAATTGAATTTTTAAATATATAGTTCTTTCATGTAAAGCAGAAGAATATTCTCTAAAAATATAATTATAAAACCCTTCAGCAGAATTAGATGATGCAAATTTATTAGATATAGACATCATAGAACTCAATCTATTATCCTCATTAAAAGTGCATTTATATTGCGATACTGCATCATTAGTAAGTTCAACCGGCTCACAATTAACACTAATATCAGAAAAAGTTAAAATCCAATTTAAAGGATTTTTATATGAAATACCTTCAGCGGGATTAGCCATTAAATCTGAAAATTTACCAAAAAGTTCACCACTGTTCATAAAAACTGTAGATGTACCTAATAACATTTGAGTCTTAGGGTCTTTAGTATCAAAAAAAGACAAACGTAAAAAACTTTTACCAATCTTACTTTTTTGATAAAATACATCATCATCACCAAAATTTAAAAATCCTAATAAATCAGATGGTTGATAATATTTATTTTCTTTAAAAACTGTATCTGACTCATAATAATCAAAAATGTTCCATGTTGCTTTAGTAAATAATTCATTATAAGATTCGCCATCGGACAATGTTGCAATATCATCATTTGCAGAATCCTCATAAATGGATAAATAATCTTCTTTTACATTCCATTCCTCATCTCTAGTGCGGAAATGTAAGTAAAATTCTACATTAGTAATATCAACCAAAGTTTGGTCTACTAATTTCATAGGATAATAAATATCTTTCTCCATATCAACGATAGAATTAATCTGTTCACGCTTGCGCTCATTTACAAATTTGTCTTTAACAACTATTTCTTGAAACAAATTAGTTCCATGCATATTATCCATAGGTAATGAAATGTTTAAATCAGCAAGAATATGTTGCAAACTAACTTCCGGTACATAATCTACCACAAAATCATCAGTTGAAAGTATATCAGTCAATATACGTTCATCTGTTTTATCTTTTGCAAACTGAGGCTGCTGATATTTTATGGCATATTCTTCTTGATTGAAAATAATATCTTTGTGAACTGCGATTTTGTCAGAATTAACTTCTTTTCCTAAATAATCAATCTCGCCTAAATCAACTTGGCAAACACATAAATTAGGTTCTATAAATTCTATAATGTTCAGTTTATAGGTTGGTCTGATATTAATACTAAAATATGAATTGTCTTCTATTTCATCAGTTTCTACACTAGTATTATTTCCTATATAGTAAATGTTATCATTAACTACTACTTTCTGCATAGGAACTACGTCATAAGAAACACTAGGTTCAGAAACAAGGCTAACAACATCGTCAGTCATGTTTAAAAATAGTTCAGTTCCATCATTATCTAATGTAGTGTAAATGTCTCCATCAATATTATTTATCTCTTTTAATCCGTTCAAGTCTATAACATCAACATCATCCACAGCATATTTATAACCATCTATTAAGATAAATTTTCCATCTTCATCTTTTTCCACAGAACAATTAACATTGATGCTTCGCAGTCTTTCTGCTATAAAATATTTTGTAGTTAGTGCATTTGTCAATTGTTCACTAGAAATATAAATCATTAAAACTTCGCCTCTATCGTTATGAACATATCTATGATAAATCTCGTAATCGACATCATCAATAGTAATCATTCCGGTAGAAACTTCCGGATAAGGTCCTTCATACCCATCTGTTTCTCCCTCAAGAAGTTCAATTGCTTCATAATCTTCATTTTTATAGATGAGTCTTTTAAATGTTGTTCCATCAGTAGTCTCATCCCATTGTTCATTTAAAATATGTTCATTACCATCAACAATAATATATGATTCATTCTTACCTAGATACATTTTATCATAAGGTAATAATTTATCATTATCTACAGTAAATGTCAACCTTTTTTTTTGAATCCATTGATTTTGTTTACCATTATGAACAAAAATAACCACACCATCCATTAATTCTTGTAATGGAGTTATACCATCCTTATCTAATTCAACTTGAAAATTAATTCCATTATAATTTATTGCACCATCTTCAATATAATAAACAGTATCTAATTGAATAAAATCATCATTGTCTGTTAATAAGCCATGCGCTCCTTGTAATTCATCAAAAATCACATCTGAACCATCTTGGCTATAACCGCTTTTAATACAACCGTCATCACCTATGATATAATACCAATTTGTTTTAATCCCATCCTCTTCTATCATTTTAGTATGAATAATTGGGTATTTTGTTTTAATGGTAGTCCAACCTTGTTCAACAAAACTAGATACTGCCGGTTGTAAAGAAATAGGCGTTTCATAACCAACTTGAACTAGTATGTTAGTAGAATTATCAATTTGATAGTTATCGCTTATGACGCAAGAAAATTCCCTCCCGTTTAAAGAAAAAACGGGACGTTCAAAATATACATCTTCAACAAAACTTGTTCTATCTATGCGTAATTTATAATTTAAAAGCATGACATATCTTCTTCATTTTTATAATTATCTTCTTCAAGAGTACTTGGTTTTTTAGGTTCTACATCTTGCATTGTCATAGTAGTAAACGTAGAAACATGACTTGTTAAATTATCAGGATCTTGACGTTTGCAAAAAAATCTGATATTTTTTTCTATATACAAAGCACCATTAGTAAATGGATATACTTCATTAGGAGAATAATCATCAAACCCATTTTGGTATAAATCTCTCCATACATACTTATAACTACCATCTTTTAATAAAATGGCATGCGCCGGTATAGTATCTTGCTTCTTTATTAGAGAATATACTTCAAATGAATCAAATAAAAATGGTTCTTCCTCATTATTTTCTACTTTAAATTTAAATTTAGTAGTTGTTAAAGTTTCCAACGAAACACAATCATAATATATATCACGAAGTTTATTATGAATAATAAATTGTCCTTTAGGTTCTACATAACTTTCTTCAACTGTGGTTATGATATATTGGGTATTATCAGTTTCATCAAGTTCTATTTTTTTTACTTTAACAATATGTGGAGCAGCCTCTTGTAATTGACTACTAAATGTTTTAATAGGAATTTTATAATGAGGTTTGTAACGATAGCCCTCTTTGCTAATTATTGCGCGAGGATTAGACTGTACAGTGCTTTTAAACCCGACAGAATCATAATCATCAGAAACTATCTCATCATATGCTAAATAATTTATTTGCCTATAAACATCATCTTTATTATTCAATTCTCTTTGAGCAGTATTAAATCTAAACCATATATCATCTATGACTACTTCAGCAATAGATGATGGTGAATATAAGCATAAATCACCATAAAAACTTGTATCACCTTGATATTCATTTGTATTATTACCTTGATGAACTTTATTGAATTCTATTTCATCGTTATCTAAAATAATAGGTCTATCCACATTGATTTCATTTACATCTAACCCTTGTGAACTAAAATTATTATCAATATTATTTGTTTGAATAATATTTTGATGACCTTGATTACCTACAGTTAACGGGCACAATTCAAACGCACATGAATTTTTCCCAAAAACATGCGAAAATTCGATAATGTTAGAGCCATTATCCCTATCCACTCCATTTTTACCATACCACTCTCTATAACCAGCATTATTTTTTACTATTGTTAAATAAATGTCTGTTAATGGTCTACCTAAATTATCAGTTAACCCATCTAATGAAATATCATCAGTAAAAACTATTTGTGAAATATCATCACCATAAGCATTTTTAGCAAAAGCCAAATGAGAAATACTACTATCAAAATCATATTCTTTAGAACTGTATTTTCTTATTAGCAATTGCCTATCAATTTCGGGAAGAAAATTATTTAATTTTTTTTCAGCAAGTTTCCAATTTGGAAGTTTAGAAAAAATACGAACATAATATTGTACTTCTTCATTATTAATAACTTGTTTAAAAGAAACATCATTAGTGACAGAATCAAGATTAGCACAATACTGACCATTTTTATTGAATACTACAAACGTTTCAATAGAATCGCCATCTTGCTTAGTTACACAACGCCTATCAGAAGAATTCCAAGTATAAGATGAAGAATCTAAACCATTATTATTTAATGCTGTGGCAAAATTCATCGCACTAGTCCAATAGATGAAATTTGGAGTTGCAACCCAATCTTGTTCAGAATACTTAACATAAAAAACATATTCGTCTTCTACCTTTAATACTCGTAAATTTTTAATTATAATATCCTCTTTAGGTTCTTCAGTGCTATTGCTACTATTAAAATAGAGGTTTATTATGTCATCTACAACTAAACCATGTTTGCAAAAACTTACGATTTTACACATTGTTAAACCACCTATTTTAACTTTATCATCAAAATAGTAAATTCTCAAACTATTAGTTTCTTCTCTAATAAATGAAATATTAGATGATGTGGATGAACTAGGATATGTTAAACAATAATTCCAGTTTTTTTCAAACCTATTGCGATACTGATTATATTTAGGTGTAAAATACCATAAATCACGCTCAGGGCACATATCAATAAATCCACAAGTAGGTTTGTTATTAATAACTTTATTCAATGATAATGATTCATTAGAATTGTTAGGATTACGCATTAATATCTTACTAGTATTTGTAAACCCTAACCATCCGTTATCTTCAGATAAATTAGTATCTACAGATTCATCATAAGTTAACAAATCTTCCGCCAAATATAAATGAAGTGGAATCGTATCATTGCTGTTGGTAGTATAACCATTAACTTGTTCCCCATTCCATTCACGCATATTATCTAAAATTGTGTTAAATGTAGAAGAATTACCTCTTACGCCACAAACACATTTAAATGTTTTACTACGCAAGATATGATTATTAAAAATATCTATACCACACTTATATTTAATATCATCGTATTTACTTAACTGCGTATCCCTAGTTAATGAAATAGAACCATATTGTTCTTTTAAATTAAAAGAAGCAGCATCTTTTCCATAAAGCGGATAATTAGTCAGTAAACTGTCAGGTTTTTCAAAATTCAAACACTTACATTCATCTGAGCCTTCTTTAATAACAACTTCACTTATTCGATTAAATAAAACATTGGAACATAATGGATTGATTGTAACAATAAGCCTATATTTGTCACAATTTTCTCGTTCTTCATTATACGTTTCAACTTCGTCTATATTTGTGGCAAAATCATTTACCGGTATTAATCGTTGATTGTTAGTAAGTGGGGTTCTAACATAATTATTAGAACCCGTTCCCTTAACAGATTTATATTTCGTATTAAAAATTTTCATGATATTAAATTTTTCTATATGCAGTATAAATTAAATCATTTTTTATATATTTTACATAAACATACATTGGTTTACCTTTTTTATACCATAAAGGAGTTACAGAAGTTCTTGAATCACCATCTTCATCATCACCCTCTGGTGTATCTGAATCCCCAGCATCTTCACCGCCTTGAGCACCGTCAGTATAGAAAGGAACTAATATACGTTTTCCACCTTCTATTGAATACGCATCTGTATATATGTCATTAGCAACCTTAACTGCAACAATCGGTTTTCCGTCTTCATCACTTTTAATTACATCAGCCCAATTATTAACACTAACACCACCTATACTAAAGTCAAGTAAAACATAACAAATTTTCTTTTTTTCTTTTTTACTAGCCTTTTCAGGTTGTGGTAATGGCATATCAAGATTGTCATTAATATCAACACGAGAAATCCATGTTTCCCGTTTCCAATATTGCACGTTAATAATTAATCTACGAGAGCCTACCAATTCTTCCTTTAATAATTTTTTACCAACTTCATATGTAAACGCCCTTCTTGCTAAACGAGAAGTCATAAATGCACTATCAACATATTCTCGTTTTACCACTGGATAACAATCGCGCACATTTTTAATATTCATCGCTAATTGATAATATACAGCATTACGTAATTCTTCATCATCAGCCAAACGTATAGATGGCTTATCTTTTACTGCCGCATATTTGGTTTTTTGAGAAGAATCAGCACATTGTACGTAAGTTTCTGTATAATCCGGTAAAATGACAAATTTAGTGTTTTTGACCTTTTTATTTTCATATGCAGCATTAATAGCACTTACACTAGGTTCTACTGAAATCAAAATAGGAGCGTTTGTATAAACAGAATGACTTGTTACATCATCATAGATAACGCCATATGCAATATTAATTTTACCAACACTAGATGAATTTTTATTATACAGTACATTATACATATGATTTTTAGCAATATCACTAATAGTAACAAATGGTGCTCTGAAATAACTAGAAGTGCCTATAATGCCATCAGCAATTTCACCACCATAAGCCTCACAACCTATAGAATAAACAATTGATTGAGTAGTATTTGCATCTGCATTATCATCTGAATCTGTATCATTTGAACCAATAGTACTTTGAACCACTCCTGCATCTGTATTATAGGTACAAGAAGTATGTTCCCAAGAAAATGAATTGTTTCTTTCATATTTCCAAGATTTTGTCAATTTAAAAATAGGAAATTCATATGTGCTATTGGAATCTTCAACCAAATCAGCGGCTGTGATTCCTGAAGTAGAACCAACACCAAAAGGATCGGTATCAGATCTAAAATCAATATCATAATACTTTCTTATTGCAGTTCTATTCAATACTAATGAATTTTCATTTTTTGGGTCGTAATTATATTCTGTAGAACCATCTATTGATACTATACTATGATTTTCATCATATGCAAGTGCGATACCATTATAGAAACGTGTAAAATCTGAATCTACTTCAATATAAGCATTATTCATATTCTTTAATATGTGTAAATCATAATCAATACGCTTATCTACTGTCTGAATAGAGAAATAATTTTTAGTATCAGTACCACTCATATCAGACCGTACTTCTATAGGATTTAATGGAACGATATTTAATGGTTTAGTTATTTTTTGATTATTTGCATCTATTGCACCGGCATAATTATTCAAATTGGTTGTTTTGAAAATAGCATTTAATACAAACTTCCAATTATAACTTGTTTTGATGTCATTAGGATGCGTATAGTAATTAGAATTTATCACAGTAGGATAATTACTTTCAACTTGAATAGTAGTGGCATCATCAGAATAAGGATATTTATTTAATTTTGAACTTGAATTTCTACTATTAGATGTAGTCATGGCAGTATATTCAGGCGATGCTAAATATAAAACTGGAGTAGAACCACCCTTAGTAGAAAATGATAGTACATTTTGAGAACCTACACAAGCAGATGAATTAGAAAATTGTAGTATACTATTTAATTTATACGCAATAATTTTCTCTATATTTCCATTTTCCACTTTCCAATCAGTGTCAAAAATAGGTGCTCCATCAACAAATGTATCCCACCATTCTTGATTGTCTACAGTACATGAAGGAAATACAAAATTAGTAGGATTTCCTATTGATACCCATCTATTTATACTTTCTTCTGTAGATGAAGATGGTTTTACAATTTCAGTATCAATATCTTCTAATAACAATCGTAGTTCATCACTATTTTCAATAGTCACTGAAGATTCAAAATTATTATCTGACAATTCATCTGTACAATACATGACCGCATATACATTAAACTCATCTGCTGTTTTCGTTTCAAAAACCAAACTGCTAGTTTTGTCATCAAAATTACTTCCATAAGAACTTTCTCCAAGATTAACTTTAGCGTACTCTTTCCATAAACCATTTTTATCAAATACAGCATCATCAAAACTTAAAACAGCAGGGTCATTTAATAAATTTAAAGGTGAGAATGTAATCTTAATTTTGTTTTTAATTCCACTTTCTCCCCAAATAGGATTGCCATTTACATCATAAACAACCTCATATCCATAAAGTTCAAAGACACCATTATCTATACGTTTACATTGATTATTTTCTCCCGATTTAAATCTATAAGTTTTACCATCAATAGAATATGAATTAATAATAATTTTACCACTAGAATCTTGGTCAGCAAATAACCCAACCTTGTATTTAGTTGATAAATTACGAGAGTTCAACTCAACATTAAGTGCATTTTGCAACAAGTTTAAATCTCCGCTAATAGTTCTATTATAAGCATCAGTGATTTTAATTGTATACATACCATTAATCAAGTCAGTAGATAAAACTTGATAATAAGGTGTATCAGAATCTACATCTTTTTCAGTATAGATAAATGATGTAGACATCGGTTCTGAATTATAGGTATTATCATCAGTTTTACCTAATGCATTTACTAAACCTTCATCATTTTCACTAAAACCAAATTTAACAGCAGTTTTAAACAGTTCATCTTTATTATAAACATTATCATATTTGTCGTCAGACCAATAATCTAAGTGAATAGAATTGTAAATTAAGCCATCCATCTCAATAAAAGTTACCCCCATACTATCAATAATTTGCAATGAATATGGAGAACGTATTTTAGATATATCAATAATGGTTTTAGTATCTTGGTCACACCAAGAACCGGGAGTAGCAGATACATCCCATGTAAATGGTTCTTTGCTATTTTCAAAACAATCAGCATAGAAATTTGTATAGAATTTCTCTAATGCAGTTTTACCCGGTTTAGTGCCAAAATAAAAATAAAATGAATTATTATATAACGGGAATGTCTCAGTTAAACACATTCTAGTCTTTTCATCAATGCCGAATCTATATTTTAAATAACTTTTACTTGCTGCATCTTTAGTATTTTTAGATGTATATTGTTCAGCAATAAAGTTCATTGCCCCATCAAATTCTGTAGGGTATAGATAGTCTAAAAGATATGTTGTATACTTAGTCGCATTATTATATGTCAATTTATCCAAACCATTATGATTTAAAGTGGCAAACATGGCTCTGCTCTCCAAGTCATCTAATTCAATACGAGTAACCAATCCATCAGGTTCTATTTCTTTATATTGCAATACACCACCACTACCCGGAGTTATCTTATCATATGCGCCATCCAAGGTAACACCTAATTCACATAATCTACGGGTATTGATAATTGATTTATGATATGTTTTAGCACTTGTGCAAGACAAATCCAAAAGCAAACCTTTAGCGAGTTTTTTAGGCGCTTTACCTTCAGAAGAACCCCAGTCCATTCCTGTTACAGACAAAGGTGTAGTTTCTGTGATTTCAGAAGCAACACTGTCATCTGTATAAATTTTTGTAGATACCATAAATGGAATATTGGCTGTCGTAGAAGGCAAATACTTAAACATAGGAGGTATTCCATCTAAATCACAATCAGCCATTGAACCCAACAATATTAAATCAGTAGCAAATAACCTCACATATGGAATTGATGTGCTTTGCTTAGTATTTGTAATTGTGGTTGCAACAGGAGCGTAGTAATAAATTTTAAGACCATCTTTATTAGTTTTTTCATGAATAACACCATAAGGCAAACGTAAATAAGTTAATTTTTGATGTATATTTTTATTCCCTTGTTCATTTGGCTTTTTATCTGACAACACATTTACAGGGCATCCTTGCGCAATTCGTAAATTTTTAGTCACTCTAGATGTATCACAGAATTTATTAACTGCCGATTTAGAGAATAATCCGAAGAAATATTTCTTTTTCTTTGTCTTTTTCCAGAACCATAAAGGCATATACAAACAGCCGTTAATCCAATCATTATAAAAATCGAAATTAACAACTTCTGCATCTTGCGCCAAACCTCGTTGCATACGGTTAGTATAACCTCTCATATCAACAATTTTAGCGCCTTTAGGAGGTCTTCCCCAACATCCCGGAGCATAAGTAATAGTACTACCATCACCAGCCTCATCATCTTCAATAGTCATAGAAATACATTTAATAAAATCAAATGGATACCAATATAATTTAATACCGAAAATTTTTAATCCCGGAATACCAATACACAAAATACGTAAAAAAGATAAAATAGCATTAATTGCGGCTACAACAACAAAAAACACTTCCATCAATATACACAAGAAGATGTAAGAAAATGGAAACTTAAATCGAACATTATTAAAAGGAAACGGAGAAACAGTTTCATGGTAATTAATGGTTCGAATGCCAGAATACTGGTCTGTAGTTGTACTTTTGTTTGATTGAATTCTAGGTATATAATTTTTTACACTATATACCTTATTCCAATAAATGTTCCTAAAACAAGAATCCGGTGTAGCAGAACCAAACTCATAATTTTTAACCAATGAGTCATAATTGTCAATTTTAGCAATTTGTGCAATATCATCACCATTTGTCGCTTTAAAATTACTTGGCATAGGATTATTAGGTACAAGATATTCAGCCCTATGCCTTGAGATACCTTCGGAACCAGTTTCATTAACACTAAATCTAAATCTCACTGAAGCCCTAGTTGGGATTCCTTTATTTGGGTTATCTGTAGGCACAATATTACCAAACTCGTCAGTCACTACATAGTCTAGATTCATTGGTATTTGATAACACCAAATGCCGTCTCCATCAATCAATTGGTTTCCTTGTATTTGAGTTTCTTCAACAAGCCCGTCAGGAGTTTTTCTAATCATTTCAATCGTGCCCTCAGATGCTGTTAAATTGCCATTATAACCCATCTTTTTTGTTGGTGTGCATTCATGACCTAAACTATTAGATTGGTCATCAGAGGCAATAGAACCCATAAAAACACAAGTTGTTTCAAACTTATATGCAATATTAATATCAGCACGTGTAATGGATATATTACCTTCTGCATTTGCATCTCCCCAAAAAGGATAAACATTTACACTTTGATTTTGCCCAATAATCTGAACTAGATTATCCAAATTAGTACTTTCTTTAAACTGACTAGCATTATCAAAAGAAGTGATATTATACCCTTTAAAAAACATATCTCTAGGTTTTTGAGATAGAATACCAATATTAGATAAATCTACATCAACATGTAAATTTTGACTTCCAGTAGGAACTCCGAAAATCATGTAATCACCTGATTGATTAGTAACTGTAGTATATTTCCAATATTTATCAAAAATTTCAACTTCAGTATTATTATCTAACACAAGCCGTTTATTAGGGAAAGTTCCGACAATTCGATAACAATCATTAGTTTTATTATCGGGAAGCAAATTATAACGTCTATTTGACGTATCTGTACTAGAAATACTTGTATAAGGATAATACTGAGTAATATCAGTTCTAGTTCTGTCTTCAGCAGATAATTCCACAAACACAGAAAGACGAGCATTGGGAATGCCAAACCCGTCATTAGCCAAAACTCGTCCAACGATTACACCATAATTGGAAGCATGCAGTTTATATAGTCCTTTTTGAGAGATTTTTAGAGTTAAGATTTCTAAAAAATCAATATCTCTATGAAAAGGAACATTTAAAACAGTATCACTTCCTATATTTGTTTTAATACGATAACTATTATCTGTTTTTGCCATGATTTTTACATTTTTCTAGAAAGAAAATTAGGAATATAAATTGAATACGAACCACTTATTATATAAGATATAAAAAGATAAACTATTATTACCGGAAATAATATAGTTAACACTACAAATACTAATACTCCTTGGATTGTTCTAGTAAAATAGTTTTTAGTCATATCCCATGGCAACTTAAATGTTGTTTTCTTACCATCATTATTGTTGGGAGACAACAATTTATGCATTTTATTTGCTCGTTTGCAATTACAGCCCATAACATTTATTATTTTAATTCAAAAACATTAATTTTTCAATAAAAGAATTTATATTGTGGAAACTTTAACCATAATATCGCTTCTTTTATTCTTTATCTCATACATACCTTGAGCATCGCATGTCAAAACTTTATTCATTGAAACTAAATCAATTTGCGCTTTGCTAGAACCGTTGAAATTTACAAGAGTTCCATCAACAAGAGGCACCGGTGCTTGAGATTTGTATTCATTACCAAAAACGGTATATAATTTCAAGTCAATTAAGTTAGCAACACCATCAATAGCACTGATTTGTTTCTCTAAATCACCTATGAATAAATCATCACCTAATGCCAAATTATCCACATCAAAGAAATCTTCCACTATGCTAATAACAGATTTAACAACACTTTGCTTGTTATATGCCTTATCTATGAAAATAGATACTTCAGTTTGAATATTATAGATATTTCCACTTCTTATTTCCAAATAATCGCCTAACATCTTGAATTGGCTTAAATAATTACTTATATTATCTACCATAGGTGATGGCAATGTATCAGTAAGTTTTCCATCACTTGTCATTCCAAGCATATAAAGCATTATCTTATTGTTATCTTCAATAGCCCTACAACGATATGGAGCGCCATATTTGGCTGGCATCATCTTCACTCTCAATTCATAATCTTTAAGTGTAACACATCGTTCTTGTGCAGAAATATTATACTTTGTCATGTATTTTATTTCATTCACTGACGGAGAATTAACACCGGCAATAGCATTTGAAATATTTGTAGCACGTATAGAGTTTTTAATCTGCTGTTTAGTTCTATTATCACTATCTAAATCAGATGGAAATACCCACTCGGCAGCAGATAGAGTATTTAATGCACCCGCTGCTAAATTAGCAGTTTGGCCGCCTCCATCCCTATATAAAATATACATTATCCAACCTGATTTTGGTAATACACCAGTTAAATCATTATTTGCTATTTTAGTTAATTGATAATCCGCATATGGAGTAGTGGTGTCAACAGTAGTTTGAACATTAGTACCGCTTCCAAATATTATTTTCAAATATCCGTTATCAGTATATTCTGTAATATATTTTTGTAATACAGGAATCCATGCGCCATAATAATATTGATATGCCATATTATCAGCAGTACCATCAACAGTTGTACTTGGATTGATATATTTGTACGGGTCTTTCAATAATTGTAATTCACCGGGAGTTTCAACCTCATCACCGAATATATATTGGTCTGTTAATGCATTGACTTCAAAATATCTATATGTTGTCATTGTTTGACCGTCAATTCTAAACTTTTCAGCGTTAACATGAAACTCAAATCTTTCAGGGTTAATACTTAAATCAGACGTTTCTTTAAATAAAATACCTTCAATCGCCATAACATTTTGGAATGGCAATATAACCTCCATAAACGGCTTAATTTCTTGCTGAGTTAATAGTTTTTTATAAACACGGCTTCGACCAGCACTTGCTAATACGGTCTTATAAACTCTATAACCCGTTAAAGCGCCTTGAGAGTTCTTCATAGGTACAAAACGTCTATTTGAAACAGCATCAGAATTAAATTGCTCAGCAAAATTAACATCTTCTAAAATTTCAAAATTAACACTACCATTAGAAACAACTGCCCCCTCCTTAATTAAAGGCGCATATTTCCAATTAGGTTGAGACATATTACCGTCGTTAGTTTTAGGTAAAACCACACTTAACTCCACTTCACACATAGCCGCTTTAGGACCCGGAACTTTAAGACCGTTCATACGAGCCAAATTCATGACAGAACTTTTCATAGTGGCAGAGTTAGCATTTTGCTCATTATAACATCTGTCAATATAATAATTTAAATCATCTCCAACAGCAGCAACCAAATCAATTATCCAAGAACCTACACTTGAATCATTAAATGAATCTGCTAATTCCGGATAATATTGTTTACTTAATGCAATCAATTCTGATTTTATAGTGTTGTAATCCCTAGCACTATAATTGATATTTTTTTCACTCATTGTTTTTTACTTCAAAAACTTTATAATCTCTTATTTTTTATAATGATGTTACAATACTATCCGTTTCAGTTGTAAGACCATTTTTAACAGAATACTGTATTTTTACAAATACTTCACTAGATTCACTTTCATTTTTAAGCACTTCTATATTAGTCACCAAAACTTCTGGCAAATATGCCCCAATAGACTTGTTAATTGAATCTTTTATATTATTCCATGTTGTTTCCTCATTAGGTTCAAATATATTACGAATCAAATCAGTACCGAATTGTGGGTCTCTAATTTTCTGTCCTTTCGGTGTAAAAATCAAATGCATCACAATACTGCGAATTTTGCTTTTTAAAGAAATATTCGTATCCATAAAATACCCATTGTTACCATTTACTGTAAATGGATATTTTAACCCATATTGCTGTGTAAAACGTTTTGCCATTTTATATTATAACTTTATTTAATAAATATCTTTCTTTAAGGAAAATACTTTTTCAAAATTAAATAACAAGCCTTGTTAATGTCAAATATTTTTTGTAATTTTGTAATATATAAAATATTTTAAATATCATGGCTAAGAAAAGCAAAATTGCATTAAATGATAAGATTTTTGAATCAGAAATTATTGTAGAAAACACAACTAGCACAGTCCATAAACTACAATCATTGACAGAATATGGTTTTGACGGCTCATCATTAACAGATATACAAAAAGAGTTCCCCGATTTAAAAATTAAAACCGAGGAACAAATAAATAACACATTTATCTTAATAAAAAACGGTAAATCTATTTTACAATATAATTGTTGATGTTGTTAAAAATTCTCTTAAACGACTCTTGAAAGGCTAAACGATTTTGAATATCCATTTCGTTAGCCTTTTTTGCATTTAAATATAAATCTTCATAACCTACTAACTTTGCAACATCCAATCCAGTAATAACTCCATTATTATCACCTATTGATTCTGTCACAGTGTTAGTTATTTTATTACTAATATCTTTAATAATGGTTGTAGCAACATTAGCAACAGTATCAAATACAAATGGAGCAGCCTTTTCATCCATTCCCCAAAGACCTACATAATTGATGTTAGTAGGCATGTCATATCCAAAGTTACGTAACACTATCCAAGCACATAATTCTGCTTGCTGCTCAACTACAGCCCTTCCTTGCGCTTTTCCTATGAAATACTGTGCATAATCTGAATCACGCTTTGAAACATAACTTTGATGGAGTAATTCATGAGCATATTCATGTGTTAAGGTATTAAACAACCCGCTATTTTTTGGCGCGCCTTCCAATACATCAATAGAACCTGATTTAGAAACACCTCTAGCACCACCTAAATCTTTTGAATAACCAACTTTAATTCCTCTATCTTTTATGACTTCAATAATAGCGTCACAATATTGAATGGTTTCTTCAGTTTCTTCGCCTTTATCATCATACCAAGGCAAATCTTCTGTAGAACTACTTCCAACTAAATCATCCTTACCTTCTATTTGTTTAGTAAAACGAACATCATAAAAATAAGGACCTAAACTAAATGCAACATTACCACTAGGTTTTAATTGTACTTGGAGTTCTTCTTTATCTCCGGGTGTTAATTCATCTACAGAAGAAACTCCTCTAGAACGTAAAAAAATATTAGTAATCTGTTCTTTTTCTTCTTTAGTTAATGCAATACCGCCTTTAGGTATCCACAATGCAATAGTAGGAGAATTTGGAATAACATCCCTATTCATTTTTAACCAATTACGTTTAGATTTAACTAAAGTAGCCTTCGGGTCTTGAATTAAAATTAAGATTGCATTAGTTAAAGAATATTGATGCCCTTGTGCTTGTCTAAACTTAATGATAGGCAACATCTTTTTCTTAAATTCTTCATCAGAAACAATATTGATTAATTCTTGTTTGAAATTGTTCAAACGAGACTTTACAGCCTCAGCATTAAATTTGCTTGCAGTACTATCAAAACTGTCAATATTGCTATTGTCAAGTTCACTAATCAGTTTATCAATAATGTTAATAACATTTCGTTCTTCATTATTGGGATTTTGTTCAACAGAAACTAAATACTCCAAGCAAGGTTTAATAAACTTGTTATAAACATCCGGATTTCCATTTGTAAACCATCCCCATGTTTTTAAATTAGATAGCCATTTTGCGCCATATTTTTTAATTTCATCTTTATATTGATAAGTGTTTTCAGATGAAGATGGGTCAATGTAAGTTACCGGAACTTCTGTTCCATCAGTTTTTCTTATTTTACCATTTTTAAGATTAAATATTTCAGTCAATAACTCTGCCATGATTTTAACAAATATTTTTATAATAAATATTTATAAAAATCATTTATCATTCAATTCACTTCTAATTAATTGCTTAGTTTCTTTATCTCTCTCCCAAATAGTTTGATTTGATGAACCTCTGAAATACAAACTAGGGTCTTTTAATTCTTCAACAAATCTGCCATCAATTACTACATCACATAGAGATAAAATAGTTTTTTGTGTTTCATTCAATTCATCTCTACCATCAATATAATATCCAGTCCATAAAGCAATATCTTTATGAGGAAAAGTAACCCTAACTTTAATTAATAAATTAACTAATTCTTGACCTTGTTCTAACGGTTCTCCTCCTAGCACACTCAATCCCTTGATATGTGGGTCTGACAAATATTCAAATAATTTATCTTCTGCTTCTCTATCAAAAGGTTTTCCACTGTTTTTATCCCATAATTCTTTATTGAAGCACCCTTTACAATGCCAATAACAACCTGAAAAGAATATTGATGTACGACAACCTAGCCAATTGGCAACATCAAATTTACGTATAACTGAATAATTCATGTCTAAAGTATTTTTATATTTTTTAACTATTGCAAAATTATAAAAAAAATATGGAAAAATAAAATTTTTAACGGAAAATATTTTTTTAATTTATAAGATATTTATATATAAAATGTTTTTAAAATAAAAAATCAAATATTTGAATTAAATGAAAGATACTAAAGTTATTCGTTTAAGCGAATCAGAATTACGTGATATGGTTTGCGAGTCAGTCAAACAATTTATCCTTGAAAATGAAGAAGATGAATTTTGGGGTGGTATGAAATCTTTATTTACCGGCGCAAAAAATGGTGTAAATAATGCTGCCGCTAAAGTTGGCAATGCAGCAAGTCGTGCCGGAGCGGCAGTTGGTAATGCTGTGAAGAAGGGCGCTAATGCAGTTGGAAATGCCGCAAATCAAGCCGGAGCAGCAGTAAAAAATAGATGGCAAGCAGGTGAGGCTCAAAGCGCAATGGAAAAACAAGTGAAGCAATATGAAAAAATTATTGGTCAGTTAGAACAATGGCAGCAAAATGGCATGTTCACAGGTAATCGCCAAGCCAACAGTTGTGTTACACAATTAATCAATGCGCTTAACGCAAATATAGGTCGAGCAGAGCAAGGCTATGGTAATCAATATGGCGGCAAAGTATATTGAAGACAAATAATAAATAAAGAAAAACGCTATTGAACTAATTTAAAATTCAATAGCGTTTTTTGTTTGTGAAACAATTATTTATTTGAAAACAGAAATGAATCCTTTTATAAAAAAGACTGTAGCAATAATTGGTGAGGCAATCCATGTAAGTGTTGTACCAATGTAATATCCTATTTTTTCCATAAGATTATAATTTTAAATTATGAGATTGAAATTTGATATTACAAAATTACAAAAAATAATTGAAACTACAAAATATTTTAACAATTTTTATGAAATTATTTTATATGTAAAATTTTTAATGCTTATTCTTTTTTCACTTTTCTAATTCCAAGAACCTCACCCAACCGGGCAGAACGCGCGGACACGCCAATTGATGATATTGTAGTCAGTGCCGAGGACGCCCCCATAGCAGGTGTACACGTTGAAAGCGAAACCAGAAGACGACTCACTGGAAGACCAGTATGTACCACTAGGCGACAACGGAACAGCAGAGCCGCTGCCAAAGACTGTGTTAATATTGTTGAGAGCCTTGTTAATCCTATTGAAGAACGGCAACATAAATATCAATTCATAGACAAAATAATTGCAACATTTTCATTCTTCAAATAATTTTAAATTTGTATTATTTTCTTTTGCTTTAATTACCTCTAATAATTCCTCTAAATCTTCGTAAACATGATAAGGATAATCAATATGTAAGTTTGAATAATATAATAAAGTTATATTGTTTTGTTGGCATAACTGACGTTTTAAAGAATCATTTGCTAATTGCTTTTGAAATGTTTCTTCACCACCAAAATATTCTATAGGCTTAAAATGTTGAATTCCTTGACATTCAATGGCAATATTATATTCCGGTAAGAAAAAATCAATATTTTTACGCATTAGCCAAGATTCATGATAATGTTGAATATATTTTATATTGTTTTTAACTAATATATGTCTTATATCTTGTTCTAAAATAGTTTCAGTGCATTTAGGGCAACCATATTTTTTATATATGTGATCTCTCGCAATAATGATAAATTCTCCATGTTCATTATCAAATCTGTCCTTTTTATGACAAATTATATTAATAGGTTGTTCCATGCCAACATAATGACTATTAGTATAATCATAGTCATTACCATGTACTTCTTGCGCTTTTTTAATGTATTCTTCTTTAGTCAATCTAAGTTTATCATAACTACATTTAGGGCATCCATATTTTAAATGATTACTTGCCCTTTGCTTAATAGTACCATGTATCGGACATCTATATGTAATATAACTACAAGAATTAATATATGAAGTATTCGTGTAATCAAAAAAATTATTATGAATTTTATTAGCCTCTTCAATAAAACTATTTGTATTCTTTACAATTTTTTCATTTGTGCAAATAGGGCATTCAGTACCATGTAAAAACCTATACGCTTCTCTCTTAAACTTGCCGTGTTTAGGGCAAATTACTTCAATATCAGAATGCATTCCATTATAAATAGTGTCAGAAAAATCATATTTATTACCATATTTTTCAATACATCTACGAATAAATTCTTCTTGTGAAACTTTTTGAGGTTTACCTTTCATATTTTTATATTTTCCACACTTTTGGCAACCTCTGCCTTTTAAATGTGATATGGGAATTTGTTTAAAATCTCCATGAATAGGGCATGTAATAATTACGGGTATTTTATTACCCTTGTAAATTGTTTTTGAATAAACATACTCGTCGCCATGTACTTCTTTCGCTTCTGAAATAAATTCTTCAGTTGTTTTTCTTGTATTTCGTTGCGCCATATTATATAAAATATAAAGCATCCGCTAAACTATTTCTAGGATAGCGGATGCATGAATTTAATTATAGATGCTTTATACGGTTTTTAAATTCTTGCATCTTTCCAGCATTTATATCTGTAGCCGAATTAATGTATCCGCAAATCCGCCTAGAGATTGACATCTTATTGGTATCTCTACTTCCACATTTAGGGCAATACCAATGTCCATCATCGTCTATTTGCAATTCTCCTTCGTAACCACAATCACCACAAAAATCGCCCCCTGTAAGGTTTACTTCAGCATAAATACAGTTGTCATAAATATGCTTAATTACCTCATACACAGCATCTAGATTTTTTGTCATGTCTGGAAGTTCTATGTAGGATACACAGCCACCGCGAGATAACCTTTGAAGTTCTCCTTCAAAAGACAATTTACTAAAAGCGTCAATCGGTTCAAAAACTGAAACATGATATGAATTAGTAAACCATTCTTTATCTGTCACATTTTTAATTACGCCAAAACGATTTTGAGTCTTCAATGCAAATTTATAACATAGACTTTCAGACGGTGTAGAATACACGCTACATCCATGTAAATGATCTTCTGTTTTCCATTCATTTGCCTTATCATTTAAATGTTGCAATACTCTTACTGCAAATTCTTTCCCTACCGGGTCAGTATGAGAAACGCCTTTCATAGCCATTGTCATTTCATAAATGCCGATAAATCCTAATGAAATTGAAGAATAACCATTATCTAGATATTTGTCAATAACATCATCTGACTTTAATCTTGTAATAGAACCATGTTGCCAATGGATAGGAGAAATATTAGTACTTGTGCCTCTTAATAAAGTATCTCTCATTATTAATGCTTCTTTAACCAATTCAAGACGTTCATCAAGAATTTTCCAAAATTTCTCTTCATCGCCTCTTGCTGATAATGCAGCATCAACAAGATTTACAGTTACAACACCACGGTTGAACCGACCGTAGAATTTATAATTTCCTTTCTCTTTAAAATTAATAGTAATATTGCCATCTTTATCTTTTGTTAAATTACTAATCGTACCTTTGTTTTTAATTTTGATAATTTCTTGTGGTTCAATTACCATTGTTGTTTGGGGTAATGCATATTTTTTAATAAGATTATCCCATAATGTCTGTCTATTCATTTTCTAAATAATTTATTCTTTGTGTTTTATATTTTTTATAAAAAACTTTCCTAGAAAGGTGCGAAGCGTTTGCTTTTGCTTTACACTCATCAAGATTTAAACCAACAAAACTTTCATTAGTATCTTTATTAATAATCATTAATGGATATTTACCATGTTTTAAATGATAAAATGAATAATCAAAAAAATCATCATTTTCATATGCAAACATATATTTGTTATTAAATAATGGCTGTATATGATATTTTCTATTTGCTTTACAATGTCTAAAATATTCTTTATATTTTATTGGATTTCCAATAGATTGAAAATATTCTTGACAACTTGTACCAGATTTAAAATGTATAACCTCATTAGTTTCTATATTTTTACATTTAAGAGGTGATGCATTTCCATTATTATCTCCTCTTAATTTTTCAGAGATTTTTTTTGAAATTTCAGCCATTTCTTCTTCCGTTTTAAACATGAACGTATTGCCACCCTCACCACCTTCGCAAGAATTATAACCTATATCTCTATTAGCAGAATTTAACCGTTTAATCCACATTTTTTCTTTTTCGTTACAACTTTCTTTATTAAACGCGGTGTCTAACAACTCAATTATAAATGCACTTTTGCCATATTTACGTATTGCTCTGTAAAAACGTGTGTTCAATTTTACATCAAATGCGCTATGAAAATGTGCTGTTAATCTTTCTTTGATTGTTTTGCTTGTTTGCCCAACATAAATTTTATTATTCAAGATGTTTGTAATTTTATAGATATTATATATTTGTTCCATATAAAAACATTTTTTATATATAAATATCTATAAGAGAACAAAAATACCCCACAACTATGAAGTTTTTTCTTATTCCAATTCAAACTCTACATCATCCATAATCGGTTCAATAGAGTCTTCCCTCCAAGGAGCAAGAAATGATCTACAATTATGCGTGTATATTCCATTTACTGTAAAATGTTCTGATTCTGTGGTTACATCATATGCAGCATTAGTCTCATTATATGATATAATTTTTGTTATTTCAACTATTTCTCCATTCTCAACATATACCTTATCACCCACTTGTAAGTTTTTAGCCTCCACTTCATCAGAATCTACTAAAGTCCACGGATGATTACTTGTGCATTTTAAAATTTTATTATCAGATAATACAACAATACGCCAATCATCTTGAATATTACGAATTATTGATTTACATAATGTAAAATCATTTAAATTAGAATCAAAAATCTTAACCCCATCTAACTCAATAATTTTATTTATATTACCTTCACTTTGGGGCTTTTCGTTAAATTTTGTTGAAAGAAACTCATAAATTTTTTCAAATTCATCTTCAATTATTGTATCGTCATATTGAATTCTAATAATAGAACTACCATCAACGCATCCCATACAGCCAAATACATTTCCCTCATAAACTTCTTTCATGACTTTTGCGCTGATGTAATCAGGATTCATTCGTTTTGCTGAACATTTAACTGCCAAATCAGTAAGCCATTTATATTCAGAATCTTCATGGATATTATTTTCATCTAATACATACAAAAGTTTAGGAAATGACGGTGTTACCCTTACACCATATTCGTTTTCCATGCCTTCATATCGAAGTTTCAGCATTTCTTCAATAATCATTGCATTTTCCTTAATAAATTCGGGTTCTTCATTCAAATACATGAATATTGAGACAAAAGGTGTTTGACCATTAGTGCTTGAAAATGTATTTTCTTGAAATTGTATAGTTTGTACGCCGGATTTAACTTCTTGACGTGTAAATTTATCTGCTAATTTCTTTGCTTCATCTTCATTAATTCCTTCCTCTAGGAATGATTTTAAATATTTTTCATAAGAGATTCTTACAAATGGAGCAAGGTGGGCTGTGGAGAATGTCTGACCGCCATATTGACCGCTTGAGACAGAAAGAGAAATTTGAGTTGCAACAGTGCATGCTGTTTGAAATGATTTAGGTTTCCGAATCATCTTTCCATTTATGACTGTTCCATTTTGAAGCATGTCTTTCATATCTATCAACTGGCAATTATGGATGTGGTTAACCATATAATCTGTATCATGAATATGGATAAGACCTTCATTGTGTGCTGCTAGAAGATGTGGTGGCATGATTTTTCGTTCTGAATATGAACGAGATACGACTCCGGCAATTAAATCACGTTGTGTAGAAGCGCGTCTAGCGTCTTTGTTAGCGTTTTCTGTCTTTACTTTATCATTTGTGCCGTCAACAATGCCATAAATATCATTATCAATAAGTTCATCTACTTTCTGATATGATTTAACTGTTTTAAAGCGTTCATATGCGTGAGCAGTAAGTGTTTGTCCGTATTCTATAAGTCTGTTTAATACAAACTTATCCACTTCCGTTGCATTAATTTCTTCTTTTTTACTAAATTTAGCCTCTGCTTCTGATGCAATCATTTCTGCAAGATTCTTATGATAGACACCGCTACCGCTTTTCATTGCTTGCACAATGCCTCTATGAATCTTACGGGCATCAAAAGTTTCCTCATTTCCGTTCTTTTTAATAAACTTTTGCATATAATTTTTTCTTTTTATTTTGTAAACATTTATTAGTGTAATTTATAAATAGAGCATGTTATAGTTTTAAAAATAAAAATTTAACAGTGCAAAATGTAAAATTTTTCTAAATCGCACATAATAACACTGTTAAATCTTAAACATTTTTACAATATATTTTCAATTATTTTGTTAGGTGTAAAACTTACGGTAATATTGATATTATTATCTTCTATTTTTCATTATTTCTGCTAAAATTTCCTTATTATCTTTTTTTCTTTCTTCTTCAACAAATGCTTTAGATGTAGAAAATTCATCAACATTATCGGTTGAGATGATACAAGTACCATTATTGAAATCAACATTATTCCATACTGCACCAGCCTTACCCGCCCTGTTCTTGAGCAAAGATAGAACTGCTTTATTATTGGCTATATCATCCATAGTTCTAGCAATAGAAACAATAATATGGGCAATCTGCACTTTTTTAATCGAACCACTGATTTTATCCATAGTCACCACTTCCATATTAATGGAATCACGGCTACCTTGTGACGGAATCCAAATTGCCATATCTAATTCTCCCGCCATAGATTCAAACTTACGCATTGTTTTACCCTCTCGTTCATAATCTTTATCATTTGCAGAGCCACGTTCATGTTCTAGGCATTCAAAATAATCAACTACCATTAAATCAGGTTTAAATCCGCTATTTATCAGTTTTTTAACAAATGATTTGATTTTACTTGCGGTAATTTCTCCACTAGGAAATTTAACAATACGGAGATTTTTTTCCATCATAGCAAAATCTGTATATGTTTTTACAGATTCCATCACACTTCCAACATAATCTCTCTTTGATAAGTCTTTTGCTTCTACTCCGGTTATTCTACCTATATGCTTACGCTGAATCTGTTTTATTCTATCCTCAAAAACAATCTGTAGAACTTTAAATCCTTGACCGTTGTTTTGTTCACATTTACAAGTAGCGGCATGAGAGCATAATGCGGTTGTCATAGATGTTTTACCAAATGAAGACGAGCCAATTATCACACCTAATTCACCTTTGCCTATTCCGCCTTCCAAAGCCTCATCAAGTTTGTCTATTCCGGTAGGAATTACAACACGGTAATCATCTGATAGTGTTTCTTCCAACCCTTCAAATACAGAATGACCCATTTCTTCTTTTTCACCGGCATTCAATGCTACTTGAAGAACATCTACGCATGTTTGATATTGTTTTAAATCACCTTTTTCTGCAATTCTAAGTACTTGGTTGGCTGCCTTTACAATATTCTGTTGCTTAAAGAACTTACTTGACATATCTTCATAGAAATCTATGTTTTCAAGTTCCATGTTTTTCAGCCTATTCAGTTGTTCAACGCCTATTTCTGCTTCACCGACACCTTTACACAAATCACGGATAGATGCTTCTATTACTTCATAATTGGGGGCTGTATCTCGTTTTTCATAATAATCTTTCATAATACCTACAATCATACGCATTTGAGGTTGCGTAAACATGTTCTGGTCTATGACACTTGCCAAATTTTTGAAAAACTCTTTATCTGTCAAAAACGTCTTTACAAGATTAATTTGAAAATCTTCCCCTAGATAACCTAAATTGTTTCTTTCATCCTTTTGCATCTATATTTTATATTTAAATTATTTTACTTGCTGTATTAAAAATAACTCTCTTTATTTATTTTAAAACTAATCACTTTTTATTTTTTCGTGAAAAATAAGCATTAGTCTTTTCTTCTACAGCCTTTTCCCAAGCCTTATAATACTTTTTATTTTCTTGGGCAATTAATAAGTTGTAAGTTTTAGCGTTTTTACCCTTACCGAATGTCATTGTTGTAGTATAATCACCTATCTTTTCATAAGATGAATTATTCCATGATGAACACATTTCGCAAATACGCTTAGTAATAATAGGAAGAAGATTTTCTTTTTCAAGAATCATAGCAAACCTTGCATTTAGTTCCGGAGTAAGTCTATCTTTACGTTCCTCATAATACTTCATATCATAAATGTAAACGTTTCCTATCTTAGAGATAACCTTAACGCTGTTGTTGGCAATATCTACATTATTTCTAATTGCTGCCGGATATACTGAGCCATCCCAAACTTTACTAAAAACCTCTTTCTTGTTATCAAAGACAACAAATTTAAATACACATTCCCAAGGCTGCAAGGGGTTATTTACAAATTCTTCTTGAGGATTTTCCTCATCGTAATAATACCATGTGTAAATTCTAGACTTAGACTTCAAATCATCTTTAATCATACGCACTACTTGAGACATAGCATGATTGAAATCTTCTGTCTGCATACTTCCCTCTATGAAATTATACATCATGAAATTACGTTTACAAACAAGATTGTTATTTACGAATAATGCAAACTCAAAACGCTCTTCTTTGTACTCTTTTGCCGCATTTGCTTGTGTTGCGGCTACTTCTTCTTGATTAATGTTCTTTTCGTCCATTAAAAATTAAATTTAAAATTAAACAATAAAATATATTTCATATAAACCATATTGATTAGTGGTTCATTGCAAAATTACAAAAAATATCCGTAATAAACAACTATTACGGATAAAATTTTTTAACATTTTTTTAGTTAGCCACCGATGCATTCTTTAAGGAACTTTTTCTCATTTGCTGCAAGTTTCACAAAATCACTAAAAAAAGTACCAAATGTATTTTCAGTTAATAATTTTGTCATGCCATTAGTTGATACTATATTGTAAAGTTCTTTAAAGTCTCTTCCCGTAGGGTCTAAAGGAGCACCCACTGTTTCATCCAACATTTTTTTTGCTTCATCTGTCAACATCGGATATTTTTTCAAATCAATAAGCCTTTCATTTATTTCATACACGAACTCTTTCTGACATCCACTTGTAATGTGATTTAAGACGTTTTCTAGGGCTTTTAAGGGCTTTTGTTTATTATTTACCCTCTCTTCATTTATCGCCTTACTACGGGCAAATATATAGGATAAATCAACCTTTTCTTTGAGTGCTTCCGGAAAATATTTAAAAAATGATGTTTCTCCTATTCCCGAAATACCTTTAATATTATCACTTGAATCACCACATAGCATTTTGAATATAACTACATTTTCATGCGTATATCCTAACTTTTCAACTGAATTTTCATGTGTGACTATAGTTTTCTTTTTAGGAATATAGACGCATACATCTTCATCAATAAGTTGAGTTAAGTCCATATCATTTGATACTATGCATATCTTTTCATTTTCATCTTTATGTGTTACTATATACGCAATAATATCATCACCCTCTACTTCATCACAGATTAAATTACGGATAAACAAACAATCACACATTTCCGCTAATACCTCTCTTTCATGCTGAAATATCTCATCTTCTGTTTCTTTCTGTTTTAATTTATCTTGTGATAATTCTTTCTTTTTTCTGCTATATGCTAACACTTTTTTACAATACTCATCAATAGCGTTATCATATGCACTGTACCCCTTTGATTTATCTTTAAAATTCTTATCTCTGTTTTGTTTATATTCCGGATAAAAATCATATCTTAACTGTCCGCTGTTATCACCATCAAATACCATATAAACAAAATTCCAATCACGCATCTTCATCATCTTCTTCAACACAATAAAAGTCTGCATAATTGCCCCATATTGCTTCCCATTTGAGCCTACAGTGTCATCAACAAGGGATTGTTTCAAAATAGAATTTCCGTCGATTACAAGCGTTAAAATAGGCTCTTTTTTAGGTGTTGCAACACCTTCTTCTATTAACTTTCTTCTTATAGGTTGTTTCATGTTAAATATATCGTTATCTTATTGCAAAATTACAAAAAATATCCGTAAAAAACAACTATTATCATTTTGATTTTATGTATTCTATCAAATCTTGTTCTTTTGTAAAACATCTATTTGATAAATCCTTTGTAAAATTTTTATATTTGCCATCTAAGAAATAAATTAATTCCACTCCATTTTCTACACATTGTTTACGCTTGACCTCATCTCTTACTCTGATTAGTTTGCTTTCTTCTTCATTGATTAACCAACCTCCTTGAAAATGTTGTTCACCTTGACATTCAATGGCAATATTATAATTTGGAAGATAAAAATCTAATGACATATTCTTCTTATATCTTAGCCAATCAAAAGTTTGCTCGTAAATATAATCTATATTGTTCTTTTCAAGTGCAATTCTGATTTCACGTTCCAAATGAGATTCTGAACATTTTGGGCAACCACATCCTTGCATAATATGCGTAACTGCGTATTGTTTAAACTGCCCATGAATTGGACATATCGGATAAATGTAATTAGCCATTCCATTATATCTCATATCAGAATAATCATACTTATTCCCATGTACCTCTTTCGCTTTTTCTATCGCTTGCTCTGTACTCCACATTCGTGATTGTCTAGCCCGTTCAATCCCACATTTAGGACAACCACAACCTTGTAAATGATCTCTTGCAATTTGTTGGTATTTCCCATGAATAGGACATATTACTGTTACTTCTTCAAGTAATGACTTGTAATTTTCATATTTATAAAAATTATTATGAACTTTATTTGCTTTAATTAAAAATTTTTCTTCTGTAATTCTTCTTTTATTCGCAACTGTTTCATGAGCACATTTTGAGCATCCTTTACCTCTATAATGACTACTTGCTAATTGTTTATATAATCCATGCTTAGGACAAATAATAGGCACTTCTTTGTTATAGTTAAAATTATCACCTAATTTTATAACTTCTGAATAATCATATTTAAAATTATGAATTTTATTGCACCCATCTATCCATTTTTTTAAAGATATTTTTTTATTTTCTAAAAACCATTCATTATAACAATCTTTACAACTACCAAAATCACTTTTTAAGTGAGTTGATGCTTTTATTTGAAATTGTTTTTGATGCTTAATGCAATATATTGTTATTATACTATGTTTATTTTCGTATTCTTCATTTATATTTGGATATTGAAATTTATCTTTAAATTTATCATTTGCCCGTCGCAAAAACTTATTTATTTTCTCAGTTTTATTCATTAAAAGTTTTTGTTGCTTCTTATATAAAATAATTGAACAACCGGAATAAACCGGTTGTTCTTATCAAAAAAAAAATTATTCAATTATATCTTCCTCTTCTTCAACAAATTGAATATCTTCAATTGTGGTTTCTTCTTTTCCCTCTTGTCTTAATCGGTTATTCAACTCCTTTAAAATGTTGCTAACATGTTGTTTTTTAAATGCATCTAATTCATTTATGGAAACAAAACCAATATCACTAGCAACCAATTTTCCCTCATAAACTACATTATAAGGTGAATCAAGGTGATTTTTGTTAACTCTGATTTTAGTTTCAATACCATAACTATAATTAGCACCTTTAGATGTGGCTGTCAGACGCTTCGTTCCCGCGGTTAATTGTCCACCCAAAATTATCTCCAAGCGAGTACTGTACCGCATGGACTTGCCACACTTAGGTGTCATTATGGCAGGTCCCATGGGGTTCGACATGGGGTCCATCCAGATTTTGTTGATGTAGAGGAATGTGTTATTGTATTTGCTCGAAACCTTTTTGGATGCAGGAATTCTGTCGTTAACAATGTTGTTGAATGCCGTAGAAACCGCTGCTGCACTCCACATAGGATTGCCTATTTTTCCGGCGGCAAATTCTTTGAATGAACCAATAGAACCAACTGAATCCCAGACAAATAAAAAGCCTTGGTCTATATCTCCGTTATCTTGCAAATCTAACAACTCGTTTATACACGCAGCAACATCTTCTATCACTGCTGTCTTGCGCTTTGTTTTTGTCTTTGTTCCTTTACTATAATCTATATCACCAAATCGCTCACATAAAAGACGGTTATTGTAATAAATAAAATCACCATCCCAATGAACTATTTGATTTTCCACTCTAGTAATAAACTCTCCAGTTTCTTCATCTACCTCTTCAACCTCTACATCTCCATATATGGGTGTTGCTTCAAACCCCATGTTAATAGCATATTGAAACGAAAATGAATTTTCGGTATCAATGATTACCGGAATAAGCCCCTGTTTTTGCGCTCCTACAATGGCGTGATTTACAAGTGTAGATTTGCCTACGTTTGAATGGCCTAAAACGCTTACAACTGTATTTTCTGGAATACCGGGTAGATTTGTACACTCTACATATGCTTTAGGCATTGTAATCCATGATTGTGGCTTATTTGCGTTACTAACTTTTGTTACCGCTTCTGAAGCAGCATTTAGTCCTACTTTTTCCTTAAAAGCGCTTAGCCCTTTCTTTTTAATAGGTGTAACACCTTTTTTAATTGCTTGTTTCATTTATATTCGTGTCTAAATTTTTTAATATAACTTTAATAGTTTTATTACGTAGTTCAAAATAGCATTTTCTGCAAAGTGGTTTATATGATTCATTGCCACCTATTTGAACTGTATCACCCATAACTACTAGTTGTCCATCTTGTGTAAATCGCGCATTCATTATGGCTTTTCTACCGCAAGAGCAATGAGATTTTACCTCTTCGATAGTATCTGCTAATTCAAACAATGTTTTAGCGCCATCAAATAATAACCCTTGAAAATCTGTACGCAAACCATAACACATAACATCTATATCTAACTTATCTACAATACTAGATAATTCATGTACTTGTAATGGTGTTAAGAACTGACATTCATCAACAATAACCTTTTTAATACTTTGACCTTCATCTAGAATTAGATTTTCAATAATATTAAATAAATTACTTGATTTATCAAAAGTTTTACATTCTCGTTCAAGTCCGGCTCTAGAATGTATCTTATTTTCGCCATCACGGGTATCTATTGATGGTTTCAAACATACAAATCCTATATTTTTCTCTTCAAAATTATAGGCTGTAGAAAGGAGCCGGAGAGTTTTAGCACTCCCCATTGCTCCGTAAAAATAATAAAGTTTACTAGCCATTAATATATAAATTTATATTTTTTTAGAAAGGCAAATCATCTTCCACATCATCCCAATTTGGAGCCGGTGGCATTTCTGTAGGTGAAACCTCTGCTGTTACCCCAAAACTTATGCTAGGTGCCGGACTAGGAGGTGTTAGTGACTGTGCTTCAAGGTGCGCATAAGTATCTGAAATCGGCTTCGGAACTGTATAATCCGGAATAGTTTCCACTTGAGATTCAATCTCAGTCTCTTTCTGTTGTTTTACTTCCTCTTGTTTCTTAAAGAACTCTTCCTTATCCACATATGTATTGGTATCCTTGTCAAAATAAGGAACGCCATTACCAACCAATACTGACATATAATCTACTCGCTTAAACGGATACAAATCAGTCCATTTTGTTGAATCTTGAATCCAAGAACGTCCAAGTTCTACATCTGTAGTAAGCGGAGTGTAATCTTCATCATCAACTACTGTGATATTACGCTTGCCATCTGTTCCTCGTTTGATTGTGATAACCAAATCTTTACCGTTAATCAAGTCAAAAATATTTCTGTTTTCTCCTTTACGGAGTCCAGCCTCTTTGCGATTGTTATAAACAGTCATAATCTGATTATAAATTCCGCCATTTTTAGGATTTGGGAACATCCAAAATTTTACGCCATCCTCTTCATGCCCTCGTTCAATACAACGTACAACCCACATTTCTGCTGCGCTATTTGCAAACGCAATGTCATTCATACGCTTCTTTTTGGCTTCATCTGTAGTTTCTTTAGCCAATCGTCTTGCTGCAATTGCAGCCTCACAGAACGGACAGTGTTTATCTTCCGGAGCCTCTTCATTCTTAGCACGGCATACAATAGTCTTCCATCCTGACTTTGCTACCTCTTGATTTACTTTAAGAGTATGTGCATGTACTTTGTGGAATGGTGTGCCTCCTTCCGGAGAAAATGGCAAAAGACGAATAATCATTTGCTTTTCTGTTTCATCCTTACCTAGGAAAGCGGTAAGATACTTTTTTGGATCAAACTCTGATTTTGATGCACGTGACATTCTCAGACGGTTTTCTTGCTCTTGTCTAACTTGCGCCATGATTGCATCAGCCTCAATGTTTGCATTGAAATTTAATGTTTCCATAAATGTTAAATATAAAAAAATTAATTAATATTAAAAACGGGCTTATGGCTACCTCTTCTCTGTGCCGCCCTTAATTCTTATGTTGCAAAATTACAAAAAATAACCGGAATAACCAAGTAAAAAACTAGATTATTTCCGGTTTTTATTAATAAAAATAAAATTATCAATTATAAATCAAAAATCTTCTCAATTGTTGACCTCAAATCATCACTGATATGAAATGAATCTTTAATATCGTTTCCAGTATATCCGTCTATATCATCTTGAGTGATAGTATATTCTTGTTTTGCCACTGGCTCTTCATTATTTGCATATGCTTCATATCTTTTTCCCGATACTTCAGGCTGTTCTGCTTTCCCCTTCCAATAGTCTTTTGGGTTGGCATTGAATGGATATGAGTCTAATGACCGAAGATTCATTTTTTCTGTAGGAGTAGGATTTCTGCGTTCAAATTCTGCTTTGAATGAATCTATTCGTGCATTATTGTCATCAATCATAGTTTGAAGATTTTTGATAATATTCATTATATTAATGAGTTTATCATCAACCTTGCCTAAATTTCTACCAACTTTATTTACTTTTAAATTGGTTTTCTCTTGTGCGTTAGTTATATCATCAACATCAATGACATCTTCTTCTTCTTGGGGTTCGTCATCCATCGGTGGCATATCATCCATTCCCATATCGCCTCCCATGTCTTGTATACCGCCTTCTTCTTGTGGAATATCACCACTCATAGGTTGCTGCTGATTTGGGTCAAACATTTCATTACCGTCGCCTTGTGGCTGTTCCATGCCACCATCTTGAGGCATAGTGTCATCTTGTTGTGGCATACCCATTGCATCCCCTCCTTGCTGATTGTCCGGCTGCTGCATATCTCCGTTCATATCTCCTTGAGGTTGCTGCTCATCTTCGCCTTCTTCTTCTAGATTCCCAGAAAAATAAGTGGTTTCATTACACAAATGCATAAAATTATTATATGCTTCTGTGAGATTATGTTCTAGCAAAAATTTTTTATCAGCCATTTCCTACTTAATCTTTTAAAAGTTCTCTATTATCTTCTGTTAAAATAATTGTATTCTCTTTACGTTCAATTAAGCCTTTTTCCTTACGAATACGTTTTGCTTTTACTTTTCCTTCCTCGTTTTCTAAAATGGCTGCCGCTAACTCAACTTTTTTATTTGTATCCATCATAACACTATCATTTTCTTGTAATGTATCATTATTTTCTTTTGCTAGTCTATCCTTTTCTTCTTGCATTTTTTTGTTAATTACTGCATTCTGAATAGGTTTGGCTGAATCTTGCTCTTGTCCTCTATAAACTTGCTTTATGCTAGATTGTCTGCCATTATTATATAACTTCCTACTTGTAACTGTAGGTTGTATTCTTTTCGTAATAATTTTTCCCATAACGGTATTTAAAGTTTTTAATCTATATTATAAATAGTTTATTAATTATAATTTTATTAATTGCCAATCAAACTGCACTTATCATCTATCTTGAATAGTTTTGAAATTTTTAACATGCCGTTTGTTGTTATTAATAACATATCTTTTAACTCATCCCAATTTACTTTAAAATTTTGATTAGGTACATCATTATACTCGTTTTTGCTATCAATATACATATTAAGTGCATTTATTGAAAATAAACAACCATTTTTTATATGTAATACTGTAGCATCATGTAATTGAGAAAAATATGGGTTGTTGCGCGGAGAAGAAAAGGTTACTAAATATTCTATATAATTATCTTCAACATTGAATACAAACACTTTGTCTATATTCACATGAATACGATTATGTAAAAATTCAAGAAAAGATAAAATCTTACTTTTCTTGACAAAAATTCCAATTATAACACCTTTATTATTCATTTTCTGTTAAAATCCTATCTTAAATCAAATTTATCTTTTACTTTATTTGGCTTTATCCATCAAAGATAAAAAATATGGTATTATATATTTTTTGTTCTTTGCATATTGCCGTATGTAAGGGCTTATATCTGCATCTGAATAATAAATTTTAGTATGTTTGTTTTTATTTACTCTTCTTAATAACTTTTTTACATCTTTATGGCAATATTCAAGTAAGATTAATGATATTCCTAATATGTAATTTTTGTAATACAGATATAGCATTCCTTTATAAATATAAATATACTTATTCTCATTAGATGATAGGATTTTAAACAAATTTTTTACTTTTTTCTTGCTCAAAGACCATATATCTACATAGTAATACCTTATATTATTAATATTTGCCGTAATTACATAATCATAAAATTTTGCAATATCTATATTATAATCCCTTCTTTGCTCGGTCTTATCAAATGTCCAAAATTTACCCTCGCTAGGATTTTTAGATAGGATTGAAAAATTACTAATTTCTTTTCTAGCATTTTCCAACCCTATTAAAATCGCCGGTTTATCACCCCTAAATTTGCTTATGTCATCTGTAACTTCTATGAAATCCGCTACATCCCGTATCTTTCGTGAAGATATTAAATACCCTAACTTTTGCATTCGAAAACATTTTTTTTAATTATACCTATTGCAAAAGTACCAAAAATTTCCGTAAAAACCAAATCTATTTTCTAAAAATCACCCAAAAATTACCATTGCTGCTAGTGTAAACACCTGCTGAGGTTTTATAATTTTTATCGCAATACCAATTACCATTATTATAAATCTGAACATGACCATATACGTGTCCATTAAATCCAGCATTTATTAATACATCACCATTCATGGCTTGAAATCCTGACGGCAATCCTCTAGTGTTTCCACTACAAACCATTTTAAAACCCCAATATGTAAGCCATTCAGATATTGTGCAAGCATTTACTCCACTTTGATAACAATTATTTAAATTACCTCCATTTTTTGCTACCATTTGGACTTTTGCCCACGATGCACAACATCCACCGGGTCCATCTGCTGTTCTTGAAGCAAATGAACCACATTGTGTTGAATTATATGTTGATACCGCACCCTTATTTGTGCCGGTATTTTCTGCACCTTTATTTGGTTTATGGCATGTCATAATATTCAATTCGTTTTATGATTTTGGCGGATGATTGTCTCCACTCTTATACCACCAGAATTTCTTATTTTGCGGTAATCCTGAAATAACTGCACCGCTCCATGATGCTGAACCTCCAAAACATGGTTCTGCCCTATTTTTAGTCAATATTCCAATTACCTCGTTTTTCTTATCTTGATATTTAGCAAAATTAGATACCTCCTTGAAAAATTTAGGAGATAATACATTGTTATTATCTATATTGGTTGTGTCTGTATTGCTATTAGTTGATTGTTGGTCATTGGTATTAGCCCCATCTGCGTTCAAATATTTTTTAGCGATAGAGCGATAAAAATACTCATTTAACGAACCCGTACAAGATGGACAATTAGTTATATTGTCTTCAATAGCGTTCATTTTCCCATTTCCTATATATCCTAATGCCCTTACCGGTTGAACATTCTTTTCATATAAATATAAAGCCACCTTGATTGGAAACGCATTGCCCGAATTAGCATCTGCAACAACCCAATATGTTTTTTGATGATACTCACTATATGCATTGATTGCTATATCAAATAACGTAGCATTATCTTTTGACGGTTTATCCATCTCTTTAATTGCAGATATATAACACATTGAATAACCGTTATAATCTGTACATTTTGACATATATACAGTACTAATGTTTATTGCACTTGAAGAAGTACATGTGCTTTGAATAGAATCAACCAACTCTTTTAATTTATCACATAATGTTTTATCCTTTTCCTCTTTTTTAGGTTTTAATTCCCATTTTGCTGGATATGATTTCATAGGGAAATAATAATGGTTTCCTTCTGCAACTCCTTTTGACCATAATATCTCATTTTTATCAGTCCACATCAAACTGCTCTTTCTACATGCATTTGATGCTTCTGCTGGCCACCACCAAGTTTGAATGGTGCATAATGTATCAAATGTTAAAGTAAATGTTTTATCATACATTGCTTTAACTTCTGGTATAGGAATAAACTTACACCCTCCTGTGTAATGTGTATGTGTATTTCCTCCTGATACATTTGCTGCATATTCTTTACATGTTTTTCCAATAAGAACTGCTGGTGAATTTTTAAAAATATTATTAATAATATTAATCATCCTATTTTTTTGAGAACTATTTAAAAATTCTTTATGTTTGTCACTCCCCGCTACTTGACCTTTACTCATAATTTGACCCGATGTTAAGAACCATTTGAGACTTTTTCCTTGTTTTTGTAAATAACCACCATTAGTGTATCTATTAAACATTACAGTTGCACATAGTTCAGCACCAATGTCTTTTAAATTGCCGGCTTCATGATATAAAGTATATGCTAAAAATTCTCTCATTGTCATATTTTTCATACCATTATATAAATCTGCTGCTTTAGTTGAATTTGGTTGAGTTTCCCAACTTGGATTGTTGACAAATTTCTCTACAGTTGCATTCAACATCTCATCAGTCCATGTACCCGTACCGCTAGACTCACCCGGAACAAATATTTTATATGCACAATCATTGTCAATACTTGCTCTTGCTTCTGCTTCCTCTTCTATAGACGAAGAATCTCCCATGGCACTAGTTTTTCCAACATACCAATTATATACGTGTGGTTGTGTAGTACTAGCCATACGAGTTCCCATAAAAGTTGTTGTCATTCTTCCCGGAGTTATTTGATGAGTAACTTTTTGTATCATATAAGAACCCCTAAATGTAGGAACATTAGTTAATACGAAATACATAGTAGGTTGTATCCACATATCTCCCATCATCTGCACTGTACATGCATATGACTGTTTTGAAAATATAGTGTATAAATCTTGACCTAAACATTGAATCTGCTGACCATTTTCAGTACCCGTAGGACTACTCATACCCGCTATCATATATTGTGCTTTCAATGATTGCTCTGTAGGAATCGGTGTATCTGTGCTTATATCTATATTTTGAAAATAACTTTGATATTGCTTACCATACGTTACACCAAATGCCGGTATTCTACTTTTCTCTTTGCCCGGATTTGTTCTTATAGGATATGGCAAAAACATCTCATCATAATTTAACATTAAACTATCACCACATTCATCTTTCAAATCTACTTTATTAGATGGCTCAGATGAATACAATATTACAAAATCCGGATATATTTGTGACGGAGAAGGTGCATGCTTTAATGCTTCATTATATGGAATCGGTTTAAATATATTCATCATTTTTTTAGCAGAATCCTCATCATAATAATTTAAAAAATTCTGCACCGGATATAACACACATCTAGTTTTGGATAATGCGCTTTGTATGAACGATAACAATGAATATGTTTCACTTGTAAATGATGCATTAAAATCCGTAACAAGTCCTTCCATGTCGAAAAATATATCTTTACAGTCAACATAGAATTGGTCTATAAAATGAAAATGTGGTTCAAAGAAATTCTCTAAATTCCAATGGTTATATACATCTTCTTTAAATAATCTTGCCGATAACCATCTGTCATATAATATTTTAATATAATTATATAAAGTTATTTTAACATGTTTATCAATATCTGCTGCACCTTCAATAGCATTAATGCCACTACTAGTGCTGTCATCTGATTCACTAAGACCTATTAATTCTGAATACTTCTCATGAAATGCAGATAAATATGATTTCATCTTACTTTGAGAACAATTACAATATTCATTTCCATCCAATTTAAGCCATTCGTTATATGCAATAAATAATACAGGTTGAACATACATCCATGCTAATTTTCTAATAATCTCAGAATCTTCACGATAATATAATATACAACTATAATTTGCATAGCCTCCAGTTGCTTTTCGCACTGAAATGTAATTTTTAAAAAATGAATTGTTATTAACTACATAACTACTTATCCATTTTTCTAAATTTGTATTACTTTTTAATGATGTAGTTCCATTTAAAATACTCGCCAATGTTTGCCAAACTGTATTCTTACCTACTTCTGGTTTAAATACATCTAATTCACTTTGAATGGTTCTAAATGTTAAATCAGATTGCAAATAATCAATATTGCTTTTCCCTTCTCCAGTTACCCATCGCATAAACTCTGCTTCTAAACAAGTTTTCAACTCAAGACGTAAATTATTTACTAATACACGAAAATCATTAAAACTACCACTTAAAAAAACTTGTGTAACTCGACTTTTGTAGTATGCATCATCTTCACTAGATTTGCCTATTCTGAAATACTGTTTATTATTACATGTTTTTTCCCAAAAAGAATATCCACCTAATAACAATATGAAGGTATATGGTAATAATTTAAACATTTTCTTGCCATTAGAGTCAACTTCTTTCATTCTTTTTATACAAGATGACATATCTATACCAAATGAATTTTTCCCATTTCCGGTTAACGACATAAGAAATAAAATTGCCTTTTCATATTCTGATGCAGCATTAATATAAACTTCTTGTGCAAAAATAGAACAATTTTCATCTGCTGTACCTTCTATATCTACACCAAAACTTCTTGGAATAGTCCAATTGGATATTGTATCAGTCATGCTTGTATTGAAGAACTGTTTCAAATTATCGTCCTTGCTTCTTTTTAGGGTTTTAATGGCAGAGCCATCATATACCCTAATTTCTGTTAAATCTGAATCGAACCTACTTGTTTCTCCGTCATTAAAACTAAATGCAGTTTTGTAATCATTATTAGGAGGTGTACTAGGAAACGTGTATGACAATTTGCCTTTATCACTTGTTTCAGTCATAGTAACGGGTCTAAAATGATTTAAATTACCCTCATTAGTGGCTGAATATGAATTAACAAATACATCATGTCTATAATCACTACTAAACCAATTATCCCCTCCAAACATTTCTCCATAAGATGAATTATCTAATTTAGCAAAATTAATTAAAGATTCAAAATTATCCTTAAAATGACTTATTTTATTAATGTCTTTAACTTTATCGCTAGTAAACAACTGTTCTGATATTCTAGCAAAAGGACGTGGGTCTCCTACAAATTTAAATAAAGATTTACCGGTTTTATCTTGTATTTCTGTTCTTTCATACCCTCTTGCTGCTGTATTCTCAAAATCATTTGTGTTGGTACTAGTTTTACCTAATCCTTCTAAATCAAAAGAATAATTACTAATATAATATTTATTACCAACTACTTTCCCGTCATCACTTTTGGCTGTTGGTAATATAGGCGCTCCATTTGTGCTCATTAATGCTGTTGCACCTTTTCCTTGCCATGGTAAACCCTTACCATTAGCCCATGCAAGAGAATCTGAAGATGGACTAGCCTTGGTTACTAAATCCATTATTATATTGGCAAATTCATCTTTACTCTTCGTTGAAATGAAATCTTTCCATATAGTACCTAATTTTCCCTTTGTGTCTTCATGAAAATTTACTGCGTCTATTTTGCCTATAGTGTCTGCATTATCACACGAATCTCTTAAAGCAGATAATACATAAGAGGCTCGTAAGGCTATACATGCAGCGATATATGCTGCATTTTCTGTTTCCCATACTGAAGTATTAAACAAATGATGTTCTGTAAATACGTCAGAAGGCACAACAGGGCAAACACAATTCAAATGCCATTGTGTTCCATCTTCATTTGTAACTGTAGAACCCGAAGTTACATTTACTTCATTATATAATTTATTTACAGCCTTTAATAATGCTTCGACAAGTTTGACTTCTTCTAATTCATCACTATTAGATAAATCACCAAGCCAATCATCTTCCACAACAGTTCTTCCATCTTTTTCTTTTTTACTTTTTACTGATGGAAACGGTGGTAATTCTGTTTTTTTTATTTCTTCTTTTTGCTCTGATTCAGGTTTACTTGAACAATTATCATAAAATTTCTCTACATCAACACCAACACTGTCAAATGTCCTAGATTCTGGAACATTTTCTTTACATCTCCAAACACAATAATTCAATGTCTCAACATGAGCCATCACAACCTTCATCATGTTATACAATGTCGGAGCCATTCCAATTGCATTTGCTACTTCTATTTGGAGTTTTTCTTTTAACTCATCTTCTTTTTGTTCAAGTTTGTTTTTTGCTTCTTCTGATTTATTCGCTACTGTTTCTTTCCATTGAGAAATATTGATAACGCAAACATTTACATCATTACTTATGTCGTTCCATAAACCATCAGTCATTCCAGACGCTAACGTTTTCCAAGTATCTTCTGATATATTGGATGCGCATGAATAGTTATTAGCGCCAACTAAAATTCTATTCTCGCTAGTTTTAGAAAGTTTTATAGTGCAATTATCGCCCTCTTTTGTGAAAACTTCATCAAGTTCTTTTTCCCAATTAAAACTAGAAGGAAAGACATCAAAACCATTTATCCCTTTGGCTATATTTTGTAATTCTGTATAGCATTCTTTAACTTCACTTAATCCAGCGCTTCCAGCCGATGATAACTCCCCGTTAGTTTTTTTATAATTATAAATCCATACCAAACCATTACTTAAATTACCGTTAATTTCAGCAAAATGTACATTTCCGGCACTTAGTGCATTTTTTAATTTAGTTAACGTATCGTTAAGATTGGTTAATGTATTATCAATAGTTGTTTTAGTGGTTTCTAATTCTTGCGTTTCTGTAACGGTAGTATCTCCAGCGGGTATTTGCCCGGCACCTGTAGCGTCTCCCGGTTTCTTTAAATTATTGTATGCTTTAACAATCTGAGGAATGGTAGGCATGGGGTCTCCCTCTGCTGTAACAAATCTGCCTTTTTCCACTTCTCTTTTCCAATATTCCTCACCTTCGTATTCACTATATGGCGCAGCACAAACAGCATTCAAGGTTATATCAGCCAATATAGACCATGTATAACCAATAAATTTTGCTTCTGCTTCATAATTACCAGTTGATGAATCAAGTTTATAATTAAATTTTGAATACATCAATTCATATGATACTGCTTCCCCATAAAATCCTTTTACAACTAAACCAAATAAAGGATATGGAGTTACGAAAAAACATTTGAAGAAAGACCCTGCAATGTCGGGTGAATCCACAGCAAGTCCATTTCCCGGATGCCTTAATTCTTCCGGTACAAATAGTGACGCACCCCTGATGTCAGTAAATTTCATAGTTACTTCAGGAGTCATCCATGCATTATATGTTATATCTATTGATTTTACACCAAACATTTCTGTTGATGACTGTCGCCTAACATCTTCTAATGTAGTTTCTAATGCTGCTGTTGTAAGGTATGACACATCAGACCCCGGTACTTTTGTTCCTTGCAACAAGGATACCGCAGTCGCATCATTTTTATTATTATATGTTAAAATATAAACTGTATTGTTTGTAGTTGTTCCTCCTTTATGCATCGGTGCTGGAACTTCAACTGCTAACTGAAAAGCGATACAATAATCTTCTAGAGGCGGAGCCATTTCATAAACAGAAATACCTTCTACGTTCTCTTTTTTGCCATTAGCATTATATGATTCATATGAATCTCTCCAACCTCCATAATAGTTAGGCTCTACATATATTACATTAGAACTTATATTAGCCATTTTAAATCAAAAACATTTTATTACTATAAATATCAAAAATCAATCAATTCCGTATAATTCATTATATCTCTTTATACTGTTTTCATAGTCAGTCAATGATGTAGATAATGGATATGGTATTCTCAACAATGTACCATCTTTGATATTGAACTCCAAACCACCAACATCAGGATTTGCTTGTAAAATCAACCACCCATAATTTGCATCTTTATAATGAGTATAAGATAATATGTCTAATCTTGTCCTTCCAGCGATATAATATTCATATCTATCACTAGATTTAACGGGAATTTCAGCAAACGGAACAAGGCGCATCTCTCCGTTTGCTGAAAAATTACTATATCTATTATAATTACTTGCCATTTACCAAAACATTTATCATTTTATGTTATTATGTTTAAATTTAGATATTTGACCGGAATAATCATCTTTATATTCAACCATTTCAGCCCTATTATCATATACGCTTGTATTAGCATAATAATTGAACGAAACTGCATTTTGTAACCTTGAAATAGGACCACCCAAATCACTACCACCATAAAAGTTGAATGATATTGTAATATGGGCATACATAGGCATTATTCCTATACCCTCATCATTTAAATCCCATTGCATTCCACTACTTGTTTTGTAGTCTATATTAAGATTGGTAATTGCTATTTTCGTATTAAAGAAATCTCCAATTCTCAATACCAATATAGGTGGTCTACCAAATGCAAGGTTTGCTGCACTTGAAATGGAGGTATCATCAGTCCATGCTGTTGTACTTCCTTGTCTTGTACATTGTTGCAAAAAGGTTAATCTAGACTGAAATCCTTCCGGAGTTATAGAATGAAACGCTGGATCGAAAAATTTAAATTTATCTACAATTTTATTATGTAAAAATGAATCTTCTCTAGCAAGTTCTGTAAAATACCTATATTCATTACCATAACCATTAGAATCTGCTGTTTTGACTTGTTTGTTTGAATATCCTTCAAGTTCTTCTGTTGATGCACCTGCTGCTATTTCCTCTGCTTGTTTTTGGTCTACTTCTCTTTGATTTGCTTCTATTCTAGTAGATACTCTCAATTGTTCCGGAGTAGTAATTTCCTTGCTTAATAATTCATTATTATATGAAGTTTTTTCTTCCGGTGTAGATAATGCATTGTATTCCTCTTGATATTCATTTTCTGCATCTCTCATCCTTTGTTCAGTTTCATTATCTTCAATATTAATATTACTGATTGGTTCCGGCACAACCGGTTCTGAAACTTGTTCCACATCATAAGAAATTACAACTTTAGCCGCTCTACCTAATTTTGCATTCAATTCATTTACATCTTTACCTAAAGCAAAATCCGCTTGCATTGCTTCTCCTAATTTAAATGATGCATTTGTGAATCCTTGTTTCTTTTTTAACCATGCCTCTATTGTATTTTTACGATTGGTAGAAAGGATTTTATTTGCGCTGCTATATCCATGACTCGATGCATAACCACTAACTGTAACTGTTAGATTACTTATTGTACCGCTATTACGCAATGTTTCTTTAATCTTTCTTAATGCCTCTAAGTTTTCTGTATTACATTCATTATCAAAAATATCATACATTTCTCTGTCATCCAAATCAAAAACTTGATACACCTCAGTAAAAGCGAAACATTTTGTTTTTTCTTCTTCTGTTAAACCATAAGCATCAACTGCTATTTTATAACCTTGAGTGGTATTTAAACCATATGAAATATTATCAACATAATTATATGTACCTAATTTTTGAGTAGCCCATCTTTTATCACATCTATACGCCCACTCTCTTTGTACAGTTATTGTTTTACCGCCACTCTTCTGTTTAGCAGTGTATACTTGTGGAACAAAATTTGTGTTTGCATTAGCGGTTCTATAATTTTTCGGAGTACGAATATTCGAACCACCGCTTATACCTTCCCATTGTCCTTGACCTTGTGGTGTTGCAAGACGAGTATTTAACATCTCATAACCATTTCCGGTAATATTTCCAATTGTTAATGAACCACTAAAAGTACGACCTTCATATGTTCCATACATTGCGCCATTTCCTCGCAACAGATATAATAACGGATACGATTCATCACTTTGAGTTGAACCATTACTATTACCAATATTTCTAGTATCTAACGGATCAAGATTTAAATCATCTTCACCACTATAGTTGTTAGGAAAAAATATAAAAAATGAAAAACATTGATTTTCTATTACTTCCGGTTCTATTACTTCAATTGGTGTAGGTGGTTTCTGCTCTTCTTGCGGAATTACTATTGGCTCTATCTGTACATTTTTGTCTAATACTTCACACCCAGCAAAAAATCTAAGTAATGTTTGTTCATTACTATTAACATCGTCAACATCGCCTATACCATCTCCACCAATACCTTGAAAGGTATAAGAATTTACAACAGAAGGATGGTCAATTAAAATATCAAAACTTAAATTACCACTTCTGTTAGTATTGATATATGTAGGTATTTTTTCACCTCTACCAATAAATTCAGTTTCACTCCATTGTACTGCCGATTGCTCATTAAATTCTAATCCATAAGGAGGAAACCACATGATTCTTCCACCTAAAGGTCCTTTTTGGTCTTCACATAATGAATCTGTACAATCTTTCCAAGCAAGATTTTCAATAGAAAACATCAGATGTTTTAATTGGTCTTGCAAAGATTCTTCTTCAATATTATTTGTAGGTGCAAATTTAACTAATCTGTTAGTTTTATTTCTAGCAGTAAGTTTTTCCAATCTAGTTTGACCGTCATCCCAACTATCACTTTCACTTCCTTGCTGTCCTCTAGTCCTGTATTTAGATACAGTAGTTCCTACCAATGAGTCATTAAAAGGTCTCATGGTATCATTTAATGTTGAATATTCATGATGGTATGTCCAAACTCTACAATATGGATTACTATATCCATTTCCGTCTTGCAGAGCCTTACTTTGGTCTTTTTTCAACAAGTTTCTACCTCTAGAATATCCATATTTGCTAAACGCACTTGATAACATATCTCTATTTGCTCTAGCATCTGTGGCTGTACCTAACTCATCTGTATGAAAACGACCTATTATAGATTTTAGTTTATTACTTGCAAATAATTGATTTGTTTTGTAAATAATGTCATCTTTTGTTTTTAAAACATTTTCATCATATACTTTATACTTACCATGAGCAACACCGCTATTCCATGTATTAGTCTTGATTGTAAGAGGGCTTCCCAATTTAGAACCTTCTGCTTCTATATGCTCATATATAGCATTTGCAGCCCAAATATTATCATTTCCGGCATCCGGGAAAGATAATCTAACAATATGACTATTTGTAGTACCACCATATTTAACAAAATCAACTACTGTTGAGTTCATCCTATCAATGTAATTAGTACCCCTAGTACCATTACCAACATAGTATTTTTTATAAGGAGAAATATCTATATTCTCATTTTTTAACATTTCAGACGCATCTACCGGACTTGATAACGGATAGCCTAATAGTGAACTAGCAATATATTTTTGAGTTCTAGCGCCACTGTTTGATATTAAACCTAATGAATATGTAATGCTATAATAATTACCGAATGGTGAGTATAAATTAGACCGTGTTGTATCTTGTGCCAAATCTAAAAAATTTAAAGTTACATCATCTTCTGTAACATTTTGTATATCTGACACTCTCTTTAAATCATTTGTTATTTCATATGAATCATATACATGGTCTGATGTTGACCATGGAATAATTTGTCCTGTAAGTTCTGAATTTGATACAGCACTATCTTGTAAAACACTGCTATTACCATCCATTCCAAAATCACTATGTATTCCAAATCTAGAATATATACCTTTTGTAATAGATGCTCCACTATTTTTACTCTGCCATCCACCTTTAGATGCTTCATTCTTCTCTGTTTCTGCTTGATTCATATCATCTTTAGGTGTTTGATTAATGCTATAACCTAAAAATTTATGATAATCATCCGCCGCATTAAGAGTATTAATTAAATAATAATTAGAAATAACACCTAATCGTGTATCTGTACCAACACCTCCATTATTTGAATTGATAGATGATTTTGCAATATAACTATTACTTGTGATAGGTGGAACTTCCCAATTATCAATTTTTTGAATGACACTAGGTTTTGCTGCTTCCGGATCTAAGTCTGAAAACTCGATTTCTCTAATACCATTTTGGCTTGCATTAATTAACTTCTTGCTACCACCATAATAATTATTATCTATGTAATCTAGATAATCATAATATTTTTGTTTTTCTAAATCCAATGCAAACCAAGGCGCATTGTCAACTCTATTATTGCTATCAACGTTTGCAAATGTGCCTATCGCACTTCCTATCTTGTTTTGAGAAGTTTCTGTAAAATTACCAATATTTCTATCAAGATGCGCTAACATTATGCTGTAGTTCTTACCGCGCACATTAGCCAACCCAATAGGTCTATTGAAGAAACTGTCCAACACATTATATAAATTATTAGCAGTTTCTCCAATTACTGAATTTATTAGTCCTATTGTCTGATCAAGAACATTTTTCATTATTTATAAAATATTTTTTCAATTTTATCTATTATTTGCGCCGTGCATTACAGCCCTTTGTGTATTAGCATCCATTCTACCACCGGTTGCTCTTCTATTTAGCCCTTCATATACTAAATTTAGTATTTTATCCTTCATTTCAGGTGAATCAAGCAAGGCTTTCATATCTATAGCATTTGAATTTCCACCGGGTGCTTCTAATTTAATAGTACCACTAACTTCCAATTTAATAGTATTATTAGAATTTAATGTTTCTTTAGAAGAAATACTATTATTTTCTCTATTTTCAACCCTTACTGCTTTTTCCCCTAATGGTTCTGGCGAAATACTATCTTTATTGATAGTTGTTGACTTAATAACTTCAGCCATTTTACCTACTAAGCCAAATGGTGATGCGCTTTTTAATATTGATAACGGACTGATAGCGCTTCCTATGCCAAATATACTGTTTTTTGTCGCACTACTAAACCATGATGGTTTATCTTTTGCAGTCTCTTCTGTACTTTCTTGAGATTCTAAAGAAGTATTGCCAATAAATGCCTCTAAATTAGCATTAATCTTAACAATATTGTCTGAAACTATTTCTTGGAATGAATTTCCTTGGTTTTTTTCTCCAT
>JAAGKN010000871.1_pt1 | contig 91296 bp, 90 predicted proteins | sample 6206371 | NCBI WGS metagenome assembly JAAGKN01 (sample SAMN11533720, study PRJNA540317) | gut metagenome | isolation source: fecal pellets from male and female animal of same cohort | host: Peromyscus leucopus | place: USA:CA | collected 2017 | reverse complement strand
TTCAAAATCCTCACCGCTCAAATATTCATGAGGCTGACCGGCTTTGAGCATATCGGCAACATAATCGGGGTCTTCGCATATCTGTTTGAAAACGGCGCGCAATGTCCTGACAATCTCCGGATCGACACCCTTCGGCACGGCAAAACAGCGCCTGATATCGGAAACAAAATCAATGCCAAGTTCTTTGAGTGTCGGAATATCGGGAAGGAAAGCATTCCTTTCTTCAGCGGCGACACCCAAAATTCTCAGTTCATCCAATGCGCGGGTGACGTCATTCACATTGCCGAACATGAAATCAATCTCACCGCCGAGAAGCGCGGCGTTCTGGTCGGCAGCGCCCTTATAGAATACGGGAGAAAACACGGATTCCGGAAACATTTCCTTGAATGAAAGAAACATCACATGGTGACCGCTCAATTGCCCGGAAAGACCGACCTTGATTTTGTGCGGATTGGCTTTCGCCGCCGCAATCAGTTCTTCGACAGACGCATACGGGCTGTCTTTTCTTACGGCGATGACCTGCGGGTCGTTCACCACTTGGCAAAGGTATTCATAACTTGTAAGCGGGTCGAACTGCGCATTTTGCGCAAGGCTCTGCAAAATGATATGGGGAGTATTCAAACCGCCGACAGTGTATCCGTCTTTTTTGGCATTGGCGATTTCCGTGAAGCCGATAATGCCGCCCGCACCTGTTTTATAAATGAAAACCCAAGGCTGCGGGGCGTATTTGTTCCAGTATTTTTGCATGATCCGCGCCTGAACGTCGCTGGAGCCGCCGGCGGTAAAAGCAATAACCATATTCACAGGCTTCTCCGGATACGCCGCAAGAGCAGGGGAAGTCACTGCGAATGCCAAAACAACAGACAGCAATGTTTTGAAAAGCTTTTTCATAAGTATCCTCCTATTTGATAGTTAAGATAGAAATAACATATCTTATATAAGATGTCAATTGTTTTATAAAAATATGTCTGTCATGAGGCTTTTCCCTTCTCGTATTCCAATCAATATTGCGGTTTAACAAGTAATTTCAGTCAGAAAAATATCAAAAAATTATGCAGGGATAATGAAACGTTCTCCATTCATATCTGTTGGCAATATGTCCAGAGCGATGGGGCGGTAAAAAAAAACGGCAGTATGGGCGTGAGCGGATAAAGTGAGTGAAAATAGACTGAGCTCTTTTTTGTTCGGCGGTATTTCGGGATATGGCACGAGGAATGAGACCATTTTAGAAAGCGGCTGCGGGGCTGTTCACCCGTTCAAAAAGAAAAAAACAAAATTCTCTTGACAGAAGCGCCAAAGATTGATTAAAAAAGCCGAGTGCCAACTTAGCTCAGATGGTAGAGCAACTGATTCGTAATCAGTAGGTCGCGAGTTCAATTCTCGCAGTTGGCTCCAGATGTTTCAAGGACTTATAAAACAAAAATTTTGTAAGTCCTTTCTTTTTTAATTTTGTCCCCCGTATGTCCCCGTTTTTAGCTGAAAAACATGCGAGATTAGGGAATTTCTACTGTTGGTATGCTTTATTAAGGAATATCCTGCAAGATACTGCCGCATTGACAGTATTCTTTTAATAGCGTACTATAAAACGTACTATATGGAGGTGTTTATGCAGACTATCAATATTTCAAATCTCCGCAAAGACCTATATAAAACGGTTGAAAACGTTCTCAACTTTGAGCCTGTCCGAGTAAATACGAAAAACGGCAACGCAATTTTGATGAGTGAGGAAGAATACAGAAATCTGGAAGAAACCGTTTATCTTTGCTCTATTCCTAAAATGAAAGAAAGCATTCTTGAAGCAAGCAATACTCCTCTTGAAGAATGCATAAAAGAGGAAAACTTTGAATGGTAGCCTATACCATATATTTTTCCAAACAAGCCCAGCAAGATGCCAAAAAAATGCAGGAACGGCAAAAAGAAAAAGCCAAAAAGCTGATTGGGCTTCTCAAGAAAAACCCCTTTCAGAATCCTCCGCCTTATGAAAAACTGAAATTTGACTTGGAAGGCAAATATTCCAGACGCATTGATATCCGCAACCGCCTTGTTTATGAAGTTGATATTCAAGCAAAGACCGTCAAAATTTTGAGAATGCGGACACCCTATGAATAAGCTTATATATGTTCACAGGCTGTTCTCTTAGCTTGTACGCAGGGATTTGAAAATATACGCTTAACTTTTGTTTTATTTCTGCCTGCAAGCGAAACAACAGCATAGCCTTATGATTTGCTTTTATTATTGTTGATTATGGAGGACAGAATGAATGAGAATGGCGTATTAAACCAATTTGATTTATCCTGTTCCCCAGTAATAGAAGATAAAAGCGACAAGGGCGGTCGATAAAACGCGGGAAAATTGGTTGCAGCACAGCAGCTTTACGGCGAAGCGCGCCGGATAATAGCTCACATACGCCGGCAGCTGATGCCGTATGCCCCGCATGGGTGTTGAAAGCACATTGCCGATAAGCAAAGCGAGCACGACTTCATCGGCGCCGAGCAATCCCGCCTGATAGACCGTTCCCGCCGCCACAAGAGAAGCCCGCAACTCCGCCGCCATATACAGCACAATGATACCAAGGCTTTCCGCTTTTAAAAAATCAAAGCCCGCCGAATGGACAAGCCAATTTTCAACAAGTTTGAAACAACCGAAATATTGCAGATAGAACATCAAAAAATACACGGGAATACCGATAAACAAAAAACGCGGCAAGCGTGCTGCGAACCGTTTGAAAGCAAGCAAAAGCGCTTGCCGCCAAATCGTTTTTGCCTGCGCCTCGCCGTTTTTTACGCTCTGAACGCCGCAGGAGGAAGCCGGCAAAAGAAAGCGCCCTACCAAAAGCGTCGCCGCAGTGCGTATTAAAGCTGAAATGAACGATATTGCCGTATATATCACCGCAGCCTTCCCGATAATGGGAAAAGACATGAAAAAAAATGTGGGGATATGTGTAAGCGTTGAGGGCAGGCTGTTGAATAAATTTGAAATAATCACTTCTTTTTCTGACAGTTTCTTATTTTGCAATGCCTCGCCAAGCATGGCGTTTGCCGACGCCGGCGAAAACAGCGCCAACGCGAAACTTGCCGCTGAAATATCGCATAAATGGGCGGAGCGCACAAAAGGACGCATAAATTTTGCGACATATTTCGTCAAATTCAGCGCTTCCAAAAACGAAGCAAAAAAAAGCCCCGCGGCAAGTCCCGTAAAAATATTCAAAAGAGGCTTGAAAGGGGGCAATACGGCAAGCAATTCCTGCATTAATGAGCTTGCCCCCAATTTTTGCCGACCCCGTATTCCACAAGCAAAGGCACGGAAAGCCTTTTGCCAAGCGGCGCAATGTTCATCATGATTTCAGCGACGCATTTTCCTGCCCGTTCCGCATGTTCCTCCGGCACTTCCAAAATCAGTTCGTCGTGAATTTGCAGCAGGAGGCGCGCATTCCATTCTTTGAGCTGTTTATCCCTATGCACGGCAAGCATGGCAAGTTTGATGATGTCGGCGGCACTGCCCTGTATGAGCGTATTGATGGACTGGCGTTCCGCCATAGCCCGCGCCTGATGATTGTTTGACATGATATCGGGCAAAGAGCGCTGTCTGCCCGCAATGGTGACGACATAGGCATGTTCGCGGGCGAAATTTTCCACTTTTTCATAAAATTCCTTGATTGTCTGAAAGCGCTCGAAATACACTTCCATAAAGCGCTTCGCCTCTTGCATGCCGATATGCAAATCCTGCGAAAGTTTACGCTGTCCCATGCCATAGAGCAAACCGAAGTTTATGGTTTTTGCGTGGCGGCGCATATCCTGCGTCACATTTTCAAGAGGAATGTCATATAATAAAGCGGCTGTGCGGGCGTGAATATCCTCATTATTCAAAAAAGCGGTCCGCAAGGTCATATCCCCCGAACAATGGGCTAAAACGCGGAGCTCCACCTGCGAATAATCGGCAGAAACGAGCAAATGCCCCTCGCGGGCGACAAAACAACGCCTCATCCTGCGTCCCAGTTCCCCGCGCACCGGAATATTCTGCAAATTGGGATTGCTGGAAGACAAACGGCCCGTGCCCGTGCCGGTTTGGTTGAAACTCGTATGTATTCTGCTGTCGGCACCGGTCATTTTAGGCAAAGGCTCCAGATACGTGGAACGCAGTTTTTCCAGTTTCCTAAATTCCTGAAGCGCCTCGATCACCGGATGCGTGCCTGCGAGTTTTTCAAGAACATCTTGGGACGTGGACGCCTGCCCGCCCTTGGTCGACTTTGCCATCGGCAAATCAAGCTTTTTAAATAAAATATCGCTCAGCTGCTTGCCCGAACGGATATTAAACGTCGTGCCGGCAGCTTCGTAAATTTTATCCGTCAACACATCAAGCTCATCACGCACTTCTTCCAGAAACTCAAACAGCGCTCCGACATTGACTTGTATCCCCGCTTTTTCCATGGCAAAAAGCACGGAAACAAGGGGCATTTCAAGCTCAGCCATGAGGGACAGCAAGGAACGCCCCTCCATTTGCCGCACATCGTATTCAAACATGGAAAGAGCGACTGTCGCCGGATTTTCCATAGACAAGCCGTGTTCCGCCGCATGACGGTTCGCAAGGCTCAGCCACGTGTAATTCTTTTCATCGGGTGAAAGCAGCCATGCGGAAACACTCAAATCGAAAAGCGTATTCTTATCGGCAAAATGTTCCCACAATAAAGGATAGGAATGGAACAAGGCTTTCACATCGCAGGAAACAATAAGCTCGGCTTCCTGCAAAAGCGGAATTAAATCGGAAAATTCCCCGGCGTACCAATAGTCGGAACGTTCCGCATACGGCAAAGCGAAAACCTCGGAAGAAACACTCGCTTTTTCTTCTCCGAGCAAAGAAAAAAGGCTTGACTGCTCTTGTTTCGCTTTCTTGGTTTTCTCCTGTTTTTCCTTTTTTTCGTTGTTTTTCATAGCCTGCAAGCTTGCTGGCACGGGGCAAAGGGCGAAATAAAAATGTTCGTTTCCCGGCTGGGTTTGCCGCGCAGTACCGGGGATAAAAGCGAGGCACTTGTTTTTGGCGCTGGGCAGAGAACCTTTTTCCACACGCTTGGGTTTCGGCAAGGGCTTTTCCGCCGCGTCCCGTCCTCCGTTCCCTTCCTTTTCACCGAGTGAAAACAAGGAGCCCTGCATGGTGCTGCTTTCGGCAACGGCGATAACGTGTTTTTTTGCCAATCCCTCAAAATCCTTAGTCAAAGAGCTTAATTCATATTCTTTGAAAAAGCCCAGAACTTCCCGCTCGTCAGCGGGGCGTATCCGCATTTCCTGCAAATCGAAACTGCAGCAGGAAGTATTCAGCGTGGTCAGTTTGCGGTACAAAAACATGGCTTCGAGATTGCCGTCCAGTTTCTTTTTTATGGGAGCGGGCAAACGCCCGAAATTTTCTTTTATGTTTTCAAGGCTCGGAAAATCCTGAAACAATTTTATGGCTGTTTTTTCACCAATGCCTTTTATTCCGGGAATATTGTCGCTGCTGTCCCCGATAAGGGCCTGCACGTCCGCCCATTGTTCGGGCATGAGTCCCGTTTCGTCCATAAAAGACCGCATGGTGACGATTTTTTCTTCTTTTGAGGCGGGGTCCCACATCACCACGTTTTCATTGAGGCATTGTTTTAAATCCTTATCCATGCCGATAATGACGACAGGACGTTCGGCGGAATACTTTTTGGCGAGGCTTGCGATATAATCGTCGGCTTCTGCTTCTTCGGAAACCGCAACATGTATTCCAAGCCGTTTGAGCATGGTTTTAACCGGTTCGAACTGCTGTTTCAGCTCTTCAGGAGCGGGAGGCCTGTTGGCTTTATATTCCGCATACAGTTCATGGCGGAAATGTTTTCCCTGTCCATCAAGCACGAAAAGAAAATATTGCGGCTTTTCCTCACGCAAAATCTTAAAAACGGTTTTTCCCACAATATGTATCGAACCGGTAGGAAAAGAATCGGAACGGGCCATACGCTGGTTAGCGAAAAAGCCCCGGAAAATAAAAGCGTTTCCGTCCATAACATAGAGAGGTTCTTCTTTAAAACCTAATTTTTCACGTAGAGCCATAATATTGTCCTTTTCCGCACGATATGAAAAATGATAGCAAAAGAACACATAAATTTCAACATATGCGCAGCAAGGAAAATTTTTAACCGGACAGCGGTTTTTAAAACAAAAAAACTTCTCAGAACCGAGAAGTTTCATCGTATTTTCACAAGAACGGACATTATTGCGGCGGCATTATTGCAACATCATTGCATGAAAGGAATGATTTTCGCCCGCTGGACAGGTATTTTCGCAGTTTCGACATCCACATCGGGTTCTGCGGCAAACTGGCAATGGGGGCATATCCACTTGGTTTTTGGAGTAAATTCATCTTTTTTCTGAACAGCCATACGGATCAAATCACCGTTTGCGTGATAGCATTTGGGACAGAACGGACCTTGCTTCTCCCCGCCGGAAATAAGCCAATAGGCGTCTCCGTCAAAAATGATGTTTCGCGAAATGCTTAAAATTTCTTCCAAATCATGAAGCTGCACTTTGAGTTTGGAATTTTCCTGTGCAAGTTCCAGATACAGTTTCTGCAAAGCGCGCAGTTCCTCAACAGCTTCCTGAATTTTTCCCTGTGAAATTAAAGTTTCAACTTCATAAAAGCGATAGTATTCTATCATGGCGCTGACCTTTATTGTTAAACTTTGAAATAGTACCAATATTCATATCGGCAGGTTCAAGCCGGTTCTTTAGGGCTGCTTTTCATTATGGTTCCATGAACCGTAAGGGCTCTGCACAAGCGAGGCATTAAAATATTTTGATATTTTGCTGACTTCCTCGCCGACCCAAACGGGCAATTCCACTTCCTCCTCTTCCGACTGCAGTTCAACCTCCGCAATGACAAGCCCTGAATTAGCCCCGAGAAATTCATCGATTTCCCAAACATGCCCGCATTCAGAAAACGTATACCTGTATTTTTCAATGATTTCAACGGGAGCGAGCGAATTTAACAATTCATTGGCATCATGCAGGGGGATTTCATATTCAAATTCATGTCTGGAAATGGGACCGACTTTGACTTTTACGGTGATCATGCCTTGATTGCCGGCGACACGGATACGCACGGTCCTGTCCACAGTCCGTGCTATATACCCCTGACGGAATAAAACAGGTTCCGCTTTTCCCCGCCAGCCGTCATTCCTCACTAAAAATTTCCGCTCAATCTCCCTGTGCATATTCTGCGCTCCTGCGAAAAACATCATTCTTCTTTTTCGTCTTTTTTAGCGGCGGCATCGATGGACGCTCTGAACTTTCTTGCCTTTTCAACACGTTCCTGCTGTTTTTTCTGACGGATATTCTTCGCCTTATCTATCATTTCTTTTCTTTTCCGTTCAAAAATAATCGTTGTTTTCAGCGATGCCAAACCAAGGGACAACATCAGGGTGACACTGAGCACGACTTTCATCAATGCCCAAAAATTTGTTTTAATAATGCCCTGCATATGCCCCATGCCTATTTCCGCCCCGAAAAAGACGCTCACGAAAATACCCACTATGCCCAACGGCATAAAAAGCATGACAAGCTTTACAAATGTGCGCATGGTTAAAAGAAAAAACAAAGTGGTATCGCGGACCATTTGCAATGCTTTCAGTTTTTTCTCAAGCTCCGCGACCTGTGCTTCAAGCGTCACAAGATTCTCTTTCGCCTCTTTAAAAATCTTAGGATTGGTGAAATCGGAGCCGAACGCCCAGTTTAAAATTTTGGCGCAGCTGTTGAATAACTGATTGAAATTGGTGAGTGTTTTCTGCAAGGCGAACCAGCTCATTTCGTCACGGATAAATTCCAGTTTGAACAAACATTTTTCATACGCGTCTTTCATCCGGGTAATTTCGCCATTAATGGCTTCCATGACTTCCGCTTCAAGGACAGGTCTTTGTTTGACGACATCCAAAAAAAGCAAATAGTTTTTTATTTCGCCGTGTTTGAGCAAAGTCCGCACTTTCGCCGCCTGCTTCGCAATGGGATTGTCATCGTCCTTGAACCAGTCTTTTATGACGGCATCCAAATCTTCCAACGCCGCCTTTTCCACAAAATATCTGTTATAGGCTTCCTTCCACACCCGCTGCAAAGAGGAAATCAAATAAAGCTGTCCGCGGATAAGTTCCGGGTCGAAAATGACCTTATGAAAAAATGAGGGATTTTTATTGATGACTTCAAGAAGTTCCTTTGAAACCTTTTCCGTGAAACCCCGCTTCATATTGCAGACCAAACTGCGGTAATGAGGGTCTTGCCATGTCGGCAGCGTACGCGTGATATGCTGATACATCTCAACAGCTTCCCCATAGCGCCCCTGAATTTCCTTTGCCCGCGCGATAAGGAATTTTATCCATGCCTGGTGCAAGGTTATGGTACAAAGCTTGTCAGCGTCCATCCAAAGCTGCACAGCCTTGTCAAGATCCCCCCTTTCCATGACGATGAAACCCAAAAGGCAGTGAAGCTGCCAATTTTTGGGGTCGTTATGGGCAAGCTGGACACATTCTCGTTCAAAGGCATGGCTGTCTTGGGGCGAACATTTTATAAAACGCTGCAGCAAGATATGCATGGGGTCGGAAGCGTGGTCATGCGGAAAATCCGGTTCCGCCTCGATGTCACGGCTTGTTATCCGCCAAATACGGCAGATATTGGGTAATTGAACAATATGGTTAATGGCGAAAATAGCTTTTAAAACCTGTCCCGCCGTTTCATTTTCCGCCATCATCTCATCATAGGCTTTCACGCCGTTTCTTGTGATCCGCGTATCAATTTCACGAAACGCGCTGTTGATGTCGGCAAGATTGATGTGGCTGAGCTTTTCAAAATAATCCGCGCCTGCCGGAGCGATATTCCGGCTGGGACAGTGACGGGGACTATGATTGGACGCCCCGCAGTAAAAACAAGGAGTCTTGTTGGGCACAAGGCTTTCGGGCAAAAGCACGGTGAAAGGATTGGCTTCCGTGTTTTGCGTTTTGACAACAACGGTGCACAGCGTGTCCACGCTTGTTTTCGCACTGGAATACAAAATGTCCTTGATGATGAAATCTTCGCCCAAAATAAAAGCGTTCTTATAGCTCAAATACGGAATATCGGGGCAAAGATCGGTCCAATCCACATTGATTCTTTGCGGCAGATCGGGCGTAAAGTTGAGATTGTTCTTATCGACGACAACGTTCAAACAAGGCCAGTAGGCATCGGAATGCTGTTCATGGATAATTTCATAAATAGACGCGGTTGTCCGCATCCATTCGCGAAAAACAAGCAAATTATCCAAAGGAACGATAAGAAAATTATCTTCTATGGAATATTTCAGCTTATGCTCGCGGATAAATTCCTCAAGATAGCGGAAAAGGGTTTGCCAGCCGCGCTGGAACTGCTTATCGAGGGGATTGCCCAAAGGGTGCACGAAAGCGTACCAGCCTTGTTCCACGGAAAAAGGCAGGCGTCTTTCAGCCACAACCATTTTCCAGCTGATATCGCTTTGCTGGTCAAGCCCCTGCATTTCGTAAACGCTGATGCCGGGAATGCTTGCCGCCATGGAACCGTAACTCGGATGTATGTAGATATAACTTCTTGTGTTCGCTATTTCTGTTTTTAAATGCCGGTATTCCGCAGCAACATTGATAAATTTTATTTGATTGACATCGACAATCAATTGACCGGGAAACGTGAACGCCGTAATGCCCACGCTGAACTGTTTCCCCCAAAGGTCCAATTTTGCCAAACTGTTGACTGCGACAGCCGCATTGAAGAAATACCATATGGATTGATTGACAAGAGTGACAATATTCAGACCGCCGGCCTCAAGCAGAATATCGGTCGCTTTTTGCGGACGGTTCGCCTGTCCCCATACGATCCAAACGCACACACCCTCGGATGTGAGCATTTCATCCTGTATTACAGGCTGGCTGTCTAAAATATTGCGTATTTCTAACATACAACTCTCAACACATTACTCATTACTTGCCATATCGGACTAAAGCAAAAATTTAATATATTGAAAAAGAAATTAAAAGCCCGCAGCGGGCATTTTCATAAAGGACAAGGTCCGTAATTCTCCTGATAACGGGCTCTGTAACTTTCAATATCAAAAGAATGCTCCTGCGTTCCATATTTTTCGATACAAAAAGCGGAACAGACGCTGCCCATTTTTATACCGGTTTCAACATCAAAGCCCATGGTCAAGCCTTTCAGCAGGCCTGCGCGCAAGGAATCGCCTGCGCCCGTGGGGTCGACCAATCCTTTGATTTTCGGAGCAGGCACGGCAATATCCGCCTTTCCTTTTTGGGAAATAAGGCAGCCGCCCTCGCCAAGAGTCGAAACCACATAGTTTGCACGGCTGAGAAGCTCGTCTTTGGATAAACCCGTACGTTCGGAAATAAGGGCTATTTCATAATCATTGCCGATAAGAATTTCAGCCCCGTCAATGCCTGCAATATGATTTTCCTTGCTTACGGCTGGAATTTGCTGACCCGGATCGTAAATGTACGGGATACCTTTTTCTTTGAAAAGCTTTGGAAATTTGCCCATATCTTCGGCGTTTCCGGGGGAAACGATACCATAATCGCCTGCTTTGGCAACGTTCAGCCTGTCTGCGTCACAAGGAGTGTTCATGGCAGCGGGGCAAAAACAGTTGATCAAATTGCCTTTGGAATCGGCAACCGCATGACAGCAAGCCGTCAATTCCTTTTCAAGCGTCTGCACACCGTCGAGATTGATTTGCAGGGCTTGCAGCTTCTTTTTATAAGAGGCTGCGAAATCATAGCCGACACACGTATAAATATGCGGTTTTTCTTGAAGCATGGCAAGGTTATATGCGATATTCGCCGCTGTTCCGCCTTGTTTTTCCTCAATTCTGTCAATAAGCATAAGAATGCTCAACGTATTGAATTTATCTTTCAAAAGCAGATCGTTGATGTCGCCCTTATACGATAAAATTCTGTCAAACGCCACCGAACCCATGATATGGATACTCATGCCCGCCTCCCTTTATTTCGTATTCGTTTTTATCCAGTGAAAAAAATCCTTGCTGCCGCCGGCAAGTTCCAAAGAAACTATACAAGGAATTTTATAACTATGCAATGTTTTCACCCATTCTTCGATTTTTGCGGAATTTTCTTTCACGCTTTGCATGACAAGGGCGTATTCCTCTCCCTCGCAAATTTCCCCCTCCCACCAATAAAGGCTTTCTATCGGAAAGATGTTCGCTCCCGCAATGCAGTTCTCCTGCAGCAGTTTACGGGCGATTTTTTTTGCCTCTTCCTTTGTTTTCGTTGTTATGTAATATAATCGGGGCATAAATTTTTCCTTTGCTTTTCTGCTGCGATAGAGTAAAATTCTTTTTTGAAGAACAAAGAGCCTGCGAGGTATTTTATGCTGAACTATTCAAAAATTCAAGATATTATGCAAGACATTAAAAACAATACCGCCATAGACTTACGTATCGACAACGCCCAAATCGCCGATGTTTTCAGCGGAACGTTTTTTCATGGCTCCGTTTGCGTCCATAAAGGAATTATTGTCGGGTTCAGCGAAGACATGTACGCAAAAAAAGTTTTTGACGCTGAAAACGCCTATCTTCTGCCTGCATTTTTTGATGCCCATGTGCATATTGAATCTTCAATGCTTTGTCCGGAAAAATTTGCGGAACTGGTCATTCCTTTTGGAACAGGAACCGTCATCGCCGACCCTCATGAAATAGCCAATGTCAAGGGAACAGACGGCATACGCTATATGCTTGAAAGCGCAAGGCAAAGCCTTTTGGATGTGAAAATCATGCTCCCCTCCTGCGTGCCCGCCCTGCCCTTTGAATGTTCCGGCGCAAACCTTTCCGCCCTCGACCTTGCGGAACTCATCACGGAAGAAAACGTCCTCGGTCTTGGCGAAATGATGAATGTTCCCGGTGTGCTCATGCAGGATGAAAGCGTCCTTGAAAAACTTGAACTGGCATATAAAAACGGCAGGATTATTGACGGACACGCCCCGCAGGTGCACGGAAAAGACCTTGACATGTATGTTCTTTCCGGGGTGAGCACCGACCATGAATGCACCACGGCGGAAGAAGCCGCGGAAAGGATACGCCGCGGCATGTACGTGCTTCTCCGCGAGGGTTCCGCCGCCCACGATTTGGTAAATCTTCTGCCCGCCGTGAACAGCCATACCATTCAAAACTGCCTTTTTTGCACGGACGACAAGCAATGTATCGACATCATGCGCAGGGGGCATATCAACAATTCCGTCAGCCTCGCCATTGAACACGGTATCGCCCCCATCGACGCCGTCCGCATGGCGACCATAAACACGGCAAGAGCTTACGGAATAAGGCACAAAGGAGCTATAGCCCCGGGCATGGAAGCGAGTTTCATGCTGGTGAAAGACATGAAAAAATGCATGCCCCATGCCGTTTACATCCAAGGCAGACTGGCGGCCGAAAACGGAAAGTATATCGCCGCGGGCAGCAAGAAATACAATGCGAAGCTGGAGCAGCTGACCGACAATATGCAGGACAGCATGCATGCGGAACTGCCCAAGGATCTGACATTGCATATTCCTTCAAAAAAAGCCCGCGTCATACGCCTTTTACCCCATTCTTTGCTCACAGCCTGCGAAATTGCGGACATCGCCGTTGACGCGGACGGCAATTTTGATTTCAGCCGAAACAAAGGCATGCTCAAGCTTGCCGTTGTGGAACGCCACAAAAAAACAGGAAAATTCGGTTTGGGACTTCTGCATGGCGAATACGGACTGAAAAACGGAGCCATCGCCACAAGCATTTCCCACGACAGCCATAATATTGTCGCCGCAGGCGATAACGATGAGGATTTGCGCATAGCTCTTGAGGAAATCGAAAAAATGGGCGGCGGAATCGCAATGATCAGCCAAGGAAAAATTTTGACGAAGCTGGCTTTGCCCATTGGGGGGCTTATGAGCATGCAAGAACCCGAAATCGTTGCAACGGCATTGAAACATCTTTATAAGCTCGCCAAAGACCACTATCAGATTTGGGATAAGGCAGACGCGTTCATGTCTTTAAGTTTCCTTGCTCTGCCCGTTATTCCTGACTTGAAACTTACCCCGCAAGGGCTTTTCGACGTCACAACATTCCAATTTGTCAGCCTTGACGCGGAAGAATGAAAACCCACGGCAAAAAGCTGACAAAACAATTTTAAAGCGGTATCCCGGAGCATTTCTTTCTCATATCAAGAATTAACGATACAAAATTTAAACCTTCAAAGGAAAGCTTTTCCAAAGGTTTTCCCCTGCCCTTTCAAAACGTTTTAACAGCACAATAACCTATTGATAAGATTAAATAATAAAAAATCCGTTATAGATTTTGTCCATAACGGGTTTACGTTCAGGAAGATTTGGGGGAGCGGCAGCCGTCAGCGGGTTTGCGAGCTTTACGGACAGCGGCAGAGCTATAATTCCCCCAAAAAATAAAAAGTGATGATCCAGAGCCTAAAAAAATTTATGAATGTTATGCAAAACTGCGTTGGTGCGGTTCCGTCTGACATTAGCGAGCATTCCAAACAGCATGTTTTAAACACGAACAATACTGGGTTACCCGTATTTTCAGCGAAAAACCTTATTCAATACCAATACTCCCCGCCAACTGCGGAAAAATTCAGGCAAAAACCGTAACTATCCTTTCCGGCATAAAATGAGGATTGGATACGTGTATCCAATCCTCACAAACAAACTTCACGGCAGATTTTGCCCATAGCCCGGACGTTATTTTCAAAAAACAACACTCAAGCGCAAGCAACATTTTTATTTTTTCTTGCCTTTTTTAATTTCCTTTATCCTTTCTTCAAGCACATGCTTATAGGTGCGCAAAACTTCAAGGCGGGCATAAAGCTTGTTCTCGCCGGGGATGATGAACCAAGGCGCCTGCACGGTGTTTGTGCGTAAAAACATTTCATTGGCGGCAATTTTGTATTGATCCGCCTTTTCCCTGTTACGCCAGTCTTCTTCCGTGATTTTGTGCCGTTTCCATTCTATTGCTTCCCTTTCCTTGAAACGGCGCAGCTGCTCATCCAAAGAAATATGCAGCCAGAATTTTATCAGAATATTTTTCTTATTGATAAGCTCGTTTTCAAAAGCGTTGATTTCGGAAAACGCCCGCTTGCATTCCCATTGGCTCGCAAATCCTTCGACACGTTCCACAAGAACGCGTCCGTACCAAGACCTGTCGTAAATCGTCACAAAACCGGCACGCGGCACATGGCGCCAAAAACGCCATAAATAGTGATGAGCGGCTTCCTCGCTTCCGGGGGCTGAAATCGGAATAACCTGCGTGATACGGGAATCGATGGACTGCGTCAGGCGGCGTATGGCTCCTCCCTTGCCGCTTGCGTCATACCCTTCAAAAACAATGGTCGAGGAAATGCCAAGCTCATAAGCTTTATAGGTAAGCTTATAAATATCTTTCTGTAATTTTTCCAGCTCTTTTTCATATTCATCTTTCGGCACGGACAAGCTTAAATCCACTTGGTCGAGCACGGAAATACCGGAAAGCGCCTCCATGTTGTCCGGCATGGACGGAAATTCTTCCACAACTGTTTTTTTCACGTCCAAAGCATTTTCAATGCATTTTGAAATGGCTTCCACCGCCTTGATATTGCGGAATTTCTCATCATACGCGTCAATGATGTACCATGGGGCGAAATGCTTATCGGTCAGCGGCAGCATTTTTCCCACGACACTGTTCAGATTTTCAAAGTTTTCATTGCTTTGTTCATCATAGGTCGAAAAGCCGATCTCGCCTTTGTTATTGAGTTTTTTTCTGGCTTTCATGCGTTTCTTGTGTTCGTCGGCGGTGATGTGGAACCAAAGCTTTACGATGACATATCCCGATTGCGCCAAAGTACGCTCAAACTCCACACGGTCGTGCATGATTTCGTTAAATTCCGTTTCCGTAATTTCTTTTGCGGCGAGCTTACGCATCGGCTCGTCATACATACCCGCGATAAACACGGCAAATTCACCGGCTTTAGGAATTTTCATCCAATATTTCCAGGCTTCCGGACGAAGTCTTTCTTCGTCAAAAGAAAACCAGAAACTATAGTTTTTAAGGTGCTTCACATCACACCATTCGGACAATAAATTCACAAAAGAACCTTTTCCCGTGCCGCTCACGCCGTCAACATAAATAATCACAGGAACTTTTTGCGCCATGCACTGCTGCTGCAAATTAAAAAGCTTAATACGCGCATCTCTCGCAAGTGCTTTGTACTCCTTTTGAGTGTAAGACTGGCAAAAATTCATAGTTGATAACATGGTATAGCCCTTTGCTGAAAATAAAAAATGTTGAAAATAAAAATATCGAGGTGTAAAAACACGCTCCCCCGCAACATGAAAAGTATCCCGCACTGTTTTTTGCGCCATCTCATATTTCAAAGAATAAAACCCGAAACAAAAAGCATATAAAAACGGCAAACTCATTCAAAAAACAAGCCTTCAAAAAACACCGCCGAAAAAGCCTTTCATTCCGCATGCCCGTGCATGCAAAACCAAAAAGCCTTTCCTAAAAAATACTATCCTTACCTTTATTTTTGTCGAAAACGCATTCATTGTCAAGCGGTCTGATAAAAAAAATCAATAACTATCCATAAAAAAAACGCATAAATAAAAATCTGCGATAATACCCCCGCAGCAATCCGCCGAAAATCAAAAAGCACCCAAAACCATAAAAAAAGAAAGCCCCCTCGGGGACTTTCTAAATTTTACATGTAATTTCTAAAAAAAATTACATTTGTTTTATTGCCTATCTGATTCAATCCTGCTAAAATCAATCAGACAATTTCTTATAACAAGAAAACAGATACAAAGCAAGGAAAATTTTATGACATTACGATATATCTTAGGCATAGATTTAGGTATCAGTTCCATAGGCACAGCCCTTATCAAAATAGCTCCGGAAGCAAAAGATTTAAATGACATCAACTCCTATGAAAAAATATTGGACGCAGGCGTACGTATCTGTTCTTGCCCGGAGGGTGCGGAAAAACGCCGTATTTTACGTTCCCAGCGCAAGAGCAAAAAACACAGAAAAGCCCGTAAAAAACAGCTGATACAATTACTGCAGGAATATAATTTACTGCCCAAAGAGCGGTCCGACCTTGAGCTCGGTTTGCGTTCCGCTCCCTATGCCTTGCGGGCAAAAGCCATGCAGGAGCCTTTAAACTCCGCCCATGAACTTGGCTTTTGTATCATGCATACCGCCAAACTTCGCGGAGCGGGCTTTATTGAAGAAGCGGACGAAGAAGAAAAATCAGAGAAGAGCCTCAACCGCTATCAACTCTTAGAGCAAGCCCTGAACAAAGAAAAAACAACCCTTTCCGAGTATCTTTACAAGCAGTTGCAAGAAAACGGCTGCATACGCCAACGCAAAGAATTTATTGCGGATAAAGTGCCTTTTTCTGTGCCCCGCTACCTTGTAAAGCGGGATTACTGTGACTTGATGAGCAGGCAAGCCCCGCATTTCAACATTTCTGACGAACAAATCAAAAAAATTTATGACTGCATTTTTATGGATTTCCCAAGGGCGCCTTATGCCAACGCCCCTTGTTCCCTGCTTCCCGAAACCGGCGGCAGACTGCCTAAAATGCACAGGCTCGCGGAACAGCTGCGAATCTATCAGCAATGCAACAACATACGCTATAAAACCGAAAATTCCACCCAAAAACTCACCAGAGAAATGCGGGATAAACTGGCTGCAATGCTCATGCAGGGTGAAAGCCTGAATAAAACCCTTATCAAAAAAACGCTCCAAACCTACACGGATGAAAAAATCCTCAGTATCAATGTTTATGCCGAAGACGAAGAAATAAAAGCGATCAAGCCCTTTGCCCATATCAAAGCTTTCGCCGATATTCCCGCATTTTGGCAGTTATCGGAAGAAGAGCAGGACGGGCTTATGGAATTTATTGCAGACCCCGTCAATCCCAAAGCTAACCCCGCTAAGCCCGTGCTTTACGACGAAGAGGATTTTTTGCATATCTGCATGGAAAAATTGAATTTATCTGGAATCGAAGATGAAAGAAAACTCTACGCCTGCCTCAACAGCCTGCCCAAAGACAGAACCATGCTGGGCAAAGAAGCAAGCAGACAAATTTTGAAAAAACTTATCGAAGGTTATGAAGAAAATGGAATTTGGCAAGCTCCCACCTATTACGAAGCTGTCAAAGCCTGCGGCTTCACCCGGGAAAACCAAGAGCAAAAGCGTTATGACGAACTCCCCTATTACGGAGAAATTCTGCACGATGAAATTTTGCCCATACACCCATGGCATTTGGAAAGAACGGCAAAAGAAGAAAAAATCGGACGCATAGCCAATCCTGTCGTCCATTCCATACTCAATCAGCTGCGTAAAGTTATCAACGAAATCATCAGATTATACGGCAAACCGGAAATGATAAAACTGGAAGTCGCCCGTGATTTCGGAATGTCGAAAAAAAAGCGTGATAAGTTGGAAAAACAACGCCTTGCCAATGAAAAATACAATAAAATCATTGACGAGGAACTCCTGAAAAACGGCTATGCGGTCACTGACAAAAACCGCAAAAAATATAAACTGTTAAAAGAACAAGGCTATAAAGATATTTATACGCAGGCGAACCTCAGAATTTCAGACCTCAATGCTTATGAAATCGACCATATCATTCCGCAGACCGCAGGAGGGACCAATTCTTTCTGCAATCTTGTGCTGACAACGGTTAACAATGTAAAAAGCGATACGTTTGCCTATGATTTTATCCGACAAAATTTTGCGGACCGTGAAGAGGCAATCAAAAAACACTTGGAAACACTGCCTGAAAACAAAGCTTGGCGTTTCACCGCCGAAGCAAAAGACCGCTTCATTCTTTTAGGGGACGAAAAAGACGAAGATTATGCCGACAGACGCCTGCAGGATTCCCGTTACATGGCAAAAGCGGCTTTGCGGTATCTGCATGCCGTTTGCCCCGATATTTTGGCAATCCGCGGCGGAATGACCGCGCAGCTCCGCCGTTTGTGGGGTTTTGACGGCATGGAGTTCGAACTCATGGGACTGGATATTCCCAAATACCTCACCAATAACGAAACAGGCGAGGTATATTGCGATGAAAACGGCAAGTTATCCAAAAACAGCGACTGGGAAAAAAAGCCCCGCATCGACCACAGACACCACGCCATTGACGCCATGGTGCTTTGCGCCGTCACCCGTTCCCTCGCCCTTAAAATGTACAAAGCAAGAAAACAGGGCAAAGAAATAGATGAAAGCATTATCAACATGCCGTTCCGGCTTTCCCCTAAAAATCCGGACCATAAAAGCTTCCGCGAACTTGTGTTGGAAACGCTCAAGGAAATCAGAATTTCCCACAAAGCGGAGCACGATACCAATACGCAGCTCCATAATGACACAGCCATCCGAATTTTAGATTATGACGAGAAAAAAGGACTCCATACGGCAACCTATATGCGTTCTTTGGGAAATATCGACAGTTTCGGCAAACTGGAAAAAATCGCTGTTGCAGAAAATTTGGGCACAAGCCCTGATGTGCAAAAAATCCGCAAACGATGCGCGGAAATCATAAAAGCGGTCAATGCCCAAAAATTTGCGGCGGAACAAAGCCTTATGGAAAAAAATGCCGAAAACCGCCTGCAAGGTCTTAAAGAAACAGCCATGACAGAACAAAACCTTGTGCAGGAAGCCATACGTCTTGCCCGTGTCGGAAAAAAATATCCTGTGGGGAAAAAATTCACTCTTGTCAATATCCGGGAAAAGCAGCAATGCGGCTATGAACCGGACAGCAACCACCATGTTGATTTTTATGTTCATACCGAAGGCAAACAAAAAGGAAAAATCGGCTGGGAATGCGTAAAAAGCATTGACGCCGCCAATCCGAACTTTAAACCCGGCTGGCAGCAAGAAAACGCAAAGCTTATTTGGAGCGTCTGCAAAGACGATATTTTGGAACTGCGTTTCACAGAGCAACAGCTTCAAGAATACAATGTTCCAAAAGCGTTTGTCAGCAAAATCAGCAAAAACGGACAGCAGGAATATACCATGCTTGCCAAAATTTTGAAATTCAGCCCCGGCGTACTTGTTTTTGTTTCCATATACGATGCAAGAACGGGAACAAAAAACGCCCTTAAAGAACATCCTGAAAACTTTCTCCTTTGGACAAGCGGTGGTTTAGGGCTAAAATCCTACTGCGAACTGCAAGCCCGCAAGGTCAGCCTCAGCCCCTTTGGAAAAATAAACGGCAAACATAAAAAATTATGGAATGGCAAGAAAATATAAATACATACAAAAGCCCACAGAGTATACGATCATGTGGATATTGGTCATGTTCGATTTGCCGGTGCTGACAAAAACACAAATGCGAAAGGCGACGCAATTCAGAAACAATTTGCTCGAACTCGGCTTTATCCGAAAGCAATTCTCTGTTTATCTGCGGCCGTGCGAAAACATGGCGGCTGCGGAACGCATGGCGGAAAAAGTGGGACTTTGCCTTTTGGAGGAGGGCGAAGTTTCCGTCTTTTTCATCACGGACAGACAGTACGGACTGACAAGAAACTTTTTCGGAAAAAAGAAAAAGAGAAATGAACAACAAGAATTTCAAGCCATGCAGCAGTTACTGCTCTTTTAAATGCGGAAATTCCAAAAGAACCTCTTTGGCGCAATAACTTTTATAAATTCCCTGTGCGGCTTTCAACACAAGAGGCAAAAGAGTGCTTTCTTCTTTCTGCAGATAAAACGGGTTCTGCAAAATTGCGGATAAAAAACGCTTTGCTTGCGTATCCAGAACAAGCACTTCATTTTTTTGCACATATTCATAAACCAAACAATCGACAAAAGGACGGAATGGCTCCATAATGTCATCCGCAAGGCAAAACGCATTGAATTGGTTATGGTGATGAACGCCAAAAAGCGGCAAAAGCCCGCTTGCGCATAAAGCCCTTGCACAAACCGCCCGCACAACGGCATAGCCATAATTCAAAAAAGAGTTGATCCCCTCTTCTTCCACATCACGGAGAAATCCTCTTCCAAATAAAGCCTGCCAATAAATTTGAGCCGCCTGTCCCTCTTTATTGTCCTTATCCCCGGAACGCACCCTTTGCGCTAAGAATTTTAACTTCTCAACATGCTTTTTTACAGCGCTGTCATGGGGCAAAACACATTTTTCCAATGCCTCGGCTTGATTACGGATTTTTTCAATCACTATTTTCTGCCATATCTGTTTTTTTATCACCTCGCCCGCCCTAACCTGCTCCTGCGCAACAATTAAATGCCGATAATGCGAGCTCACAGGCAAAGCCATGGACACGGGCAAATAATTGCTTCCCATAATAAGCACAGGAATATTCGCCTCTCCCATGCTCATTAAAAAAGTCTTGCTCACCGTCACCCCTTGTGCCGTAAGCATCACGCAAGCAAGCATATCAAGAGGTATACGCGCTATTATTTTTTCCTGCTCTTTTACGCAAACATTCCCGTGAGCGATTGAAAGATAACGATTATTTTCCGCAATTTCTAAAATATGACTTGCCATAGCCCTCTCCCAAAAATAAAAAAACTCAAAAAACAGGAGAAAATATCCCTTGCTTTTTGAGTTTTTAATAGCATATTCCCTTGAAAAAGTAAATATTTTCAAGGGAATATGTTAGCAGATTTTAGCAGGATTAAATCAGACAGGCAAGTAAAACCTTATTTGCTCTCGGAGCTAACACAAGCAGATTTTAGCAGGATTAAATCAGACAGGCAAGTAAAACTTCAAAATTCTTTTCCACAAGGTTCTGGGCATTTTAGCAGGATTAAATCAGACAGGCAAGTAAAACAGATGAAAATCTGGTTTATAATGAAAATTAATTTTAGCAGGATTAAATCAGACAGGCAAGTAAAACAGGGAATCAGCATGAGGCGCAGCATAAAGCATTTTAGCAGGATTAAATCAGACAGGCAAGTAAAACAGTTAGCATGGGGTTCTGCATGTTCTGCCGATTTTAGCAGGATTAAATCAGACAGGCAAGTAAAACTTCAGAGGCTGATATACCTCGCTATCAATTATTTTAGCAGGATTAAATCAGACAGGCAAGTAAAACAGTACTGTGCTAACTGACACCCGGAGGATTATTTTAGCAGGATTAAATCAGACAGGCAAGTAAAACCAGGTTTTCAAGTGTTCCTGACTTATGGAAATTTTAGCAGGATTAAATCAGACAGGCAAGTAAAACGCCCCTCCGATGCACGTTTAAATGAACCTGATTTTAGCAGGATTAAATCAGACAGGCAAGTAAAACTATATAAGATTTCTCGGTCCACTTAGAACGATTTTAGCAGGATTAAATCAGACAGGCAAGTAAAACAAGGTTATAAAACGCCTGCGAACCTACTTCATTTTAGCAGGATTAAATCAGACAGGCAAGTAAAACTGGACAGTCTGACATGTCTACGTGTAACTCATTTTAGCAGGATTAAATCAGACAAACAAGCAAAAAAAGCCAAACGATTTTACGGCGCACAATCCCGGCAAAACATCCGGCAAAAAGCGTTAAGACTTAGCGCCATTTTGCATGGACTTCATAATACTGGCGTTTGCGGTTGAACATCATTTCATCGGCAAGCTGCACGCATTCGTCAATCTTGCCGTCGTCGCAATACCGTTCGCCATAGGACATGTCGTATTTATCCTTATTTTTTTCCAAATCGTTTTTAAACGTGACAAACTGTTCCTCAAACGCTTCTTTCGAGATATTCCGCAGCAAAACAAGAAACTCGTCGCCGCCGATACGGTAAACGTTTTTTCCGAAATAACGCTGGATGAAATTAGCGGAATTAATAATAAATTCGTCACCCTTATCATGTCCGTACACGTCATTGATTTTTTTCAAGCCGTTCAAATCAATATAAATAACGCCTGCGCAATCGCCGCGGCGCTTGATGTCTTCGTGCACGGCAATATATTTGTTCCTGTTGTAAACGCCTGTCAAGTCATCAATATTGCTTAAATAATCAAGATGTTGGATGAGTTTTCTCTGTTCCAGATTGTTGACGATGAACATTGCGATGGTTCCGAGTATTTGTGAAGCGGAAACATTATAGCGGGGGTTGTCGACACCTATGAGTCCGATCAGTTCGCCGCCGTCATAAATGGGCATGAGCAGCATCTCACGGATATTCCTTTCCTTGAAAGCTTCCGCCAATTCGGGCATTCCTGCGAAATCCACATCGACATCCTTATGGTAGACGACAGATTCCTCGGTAAACATATTAAGCCATTCCTGTAAAAGAACGCCGCTCGCTTCCGATAAAATATCCTTGAACGCTTTTACAAAAGGACGCACAAAAAAACACGAGCCTTTCAACACGTTTGTTTCCTTATTATATTCAAACAGATAAGAGCGGTCCGCTTCAAAAAAATCAACCACATTTTCCAATATCTTATTGATAGCGAGGTCGATATCGTCATGCTTGCAAAGGGTTCCGGAGCATTTCACCAAAAGCTGTTCCGCGGAAACCTTGTTTTCCAGTTCCGTCATATTGTTTTGGTATTCGCTGAAATCCATGCCGTATTCCAAACGGAAGCGCCTGCCGTGCCACTCCACGATGGAAGCCTGGGATTCAAATTGCCGGTTCAAAACATAATTATGCGTATTCCACTGATAGACCGCGTCTTTTTTTAACATATGATTTATACAGAAATCGCAGGGACTTGACTGCCCCTGCAAAACTTCATAACATTTTTTGGTCAGATAAGAAGATTCAGAAATATTGAGCAAATTTCTGAAAAATTTATTGATATAAATCAATTCATACGTGTCAACATCAGCCAAGTAGGCAATCCCGTTGAACTTATCCATTAAAACTTTTGAAAAGCCCGAACCAAATCTCTCTAATTTGCACATCGCATATCCCAAAATTTTTATACCAGTTCTTTCTAAATTATCCTGCATAATTGTCAAGCAATATTTTATTTTTTTACTGCAATTAAATAAACGGTTACACGTTCCAAAAAAATACTTGCCAAATAAAAATTTCATATATATATATATATAACATTACTCCAAAAGGTTCCCTATGCATTCATCGTCCAAACAAATATTGCTGTCTTACCGTTCACACATCATCATGCTCATCATATACAGCATTATCACTTTTTTCGGCTATGTTTTGGTCCGTACAAACCTTATTAACAATTTCACCAAAATCGGCAAGGAAGTTGCGAATTTTTACGCAATGGAAGAAGAAAAAAGCTTTTCCATTTACAAAGCGCTTCTTAACCGCATATCTCTTTTAATTGACAACACCTCCGGGCTTCCCGACAAAGAAAGCTGGATGGAAGATATATTCACAAAAATAAACATAAGCAAGTTTGACCAAAACCTGGAGCTTTACGCCGTTATCGATGATAAATTCATCACAGGCAGAGGGTGGGAACATTTCAAAGACCCCGATTACCAAAATGCGGAATGGTACCAAAAAGCGGCGGCAGCTTCGGATGAAATCATTTTTACCGATGTGTATATTGACAACTTCACCCATCTTCCCACTATCACCATTGCAAAATCGATGGAAAATCCCAATGACGTAATCGCTCTCGATATTTCCGCCGAAAATTACTCCCCTCCCGCAAAAAGTTCTTTTCTCCCCCATAACAGCAACTATTATCTTTTCGGGGTCAACGGAAACCTTTTTTATTTCGAAAATGATCTGGGACTGGACACCGGCGAGATCACGGAGCATGCGGAAGACATTTACACCAAGATAAAAAATCAAACGCTCACGACAGACCGTTACATCATCGACCCGCACGGAATAAAGAAACTTATCTTTTACGCCAAAACCAACGATAACCTACTCGTCATCGTCACCATTCCCCATGACACGCTTCTGCATGAACTCAATCAACTGCTCGCTGTCACTCTTTTTATCATATTCACCTTGTTCCTGATCACGTTCATCAATATTTATTTCGCATACAAAACAAACAAAAAATATGAGAACATCACGAAAACCATAACGTTTCTGGGCAATATTTATTATGCGATTTTCCTTGTGGACACCGCCCGCGGCACATTCATAACCATAAAGTATCCTGAAGATTTAATTAATGATTTCAACAAATCAAATGATTATAACGACTTGATTGATGTTGCAAAAAAGGCTATGGAAGAAGATGTTGCGGTGGAATTCAGCAATTCATTCTCACTTGAAAACATCCTCAAAGTAGCGGAAGAAGGAACGGATGAATTCGGCGGAGAATTCAAACGTGTTCTCGGCAATGATTTCGAATGGATTTCCATCCGCATGTTCCTTGAACATATCAAGGACAACAACACCGCCATTCTTTGCTTCAAAAAAATCACACAGGAAAAGGAAGTGCAGATGCGTCAATACGAACTGCTCACTTCCGCGGTGGATAACGCCAAAAAGAGCGAAAAAGCGCGCACCGACTTTTTCGCCCGCATGTCCCACGATATGCGCACGCCTTTAAACGGTATCATCGGCTATACGGAACTTGGCATCGACCACTCCACAACGATGGAAGAAACAAAAGACTACCTCAATAAAATCAAGCTTTCCAGCCACCAGCTTCTTGAGCTTGTGAACTATATTTTGGAGCTTTCCCGCATTGAAAAAGGTAATGTCGACGAAACGAAAACAAAAATCAATATCCGCGAAATCATCACCCATTGCGTTCAGCCTTTCCATTCACTCGCCCTTACGGAAATCAGAAAATTTTCCGTGCAGTTCGACATACAGAATGAATACATACTCGCCCCTGCGTTCAAACTCATTCAAATTTTCAACAATCTTTTATCCAACGCATTCAAATATTCCAACAAAGGAGACAATATCTCCGTTCTGCTCAAACAGCTGCAATCCAAAAAGGAAGACCAGAAGCAAATCAAATATCAGCTTATTGTCAAAGACACGGGCAGAGGCATGACCAAGGAATTTTTGGAAAAAATCTTCATTCCTTATCAGCGAGAAACCATGTTCGGAGCCAAGGATATTCTCGGCACGGGGCTTGGCATGCCCATAGTCCAGAATATCGTCACAAGCTTGAACGGTGAAATCAATATCGACAGCGAACTCAATGTGGGCACGAAAGTTTCCGTCGTCATCCCCTTTGATATTTCGGAAGAAGTCAGCGCCCCAAAAGACATGGTAAAAATCAATACAAATGAAATCAATTTGGAAGGCGTTACCGTTCTTCTTGTCGAAGATAACAAAGTAAATATGGAAATAGCCCAAAAACTGCTCACATTCAAAGGCATGACCGTTGAAAAGGCATGGAACGGCGAAGAAGCCGTCGAAGCGTTCATCCATTCCGAGGAAAACCACTTCGACATAATCCTTATGGACTTGCAAATGCCGAAACTCAATGGTTTGGAAGCAGCCGTGCAAATCAGGCATTCCAGCCATCCAAACGCCAAAACCGTTCCTATTGTCGCCGTTTCAGCAAACGCCTTTACAGAGGACATAGCAAGAAGCCTGCAAGCCGGCATGAACGACCATATCAGCAAACCTCTTGATATTGCGACGCTTTATAAAACCATTTACACCCACACGAGCTGCAAAGAGAAAAAATAGCTTTTTGCGGCTCCTCGCCAAAACCGATAAATAAAAACAATAAAAATTCCGCAAAAAAGGGCAGATTTTCTGCCCTTTTTTATTCATTCAACACGCATTGACATTGCCCCGACGCAGTCCGCATACATTTATTCTTTGACCGAACATGAAATTAAACCCCATAAACACAAACAATATGAGAAAAGCCATTGTCTTTTCTTATCAAGCGGCAAAAGCCAAACAACAGAAAACTTTCGCTCAGCCGTGGAACACAAAAACATTTTTTCCATAAAGCGCGGTGCGAAATCAAACGCAAAAAATGCAATGCCTGAATACGGCAAATAGAAGAAATTGACATGCGGTATGCCCGTGAACCGAATACGGCATACCCCCGTCAAACACCGAAAAAAGCAAGAACAGCGTCAAAATTTAATTGTACGGGGCACATCGGCTGTCTTACATACAATCTGCCTTTTTGGGTTGTAATTTGCTGAACATATCGAAACATAGCAAAGAAAAACAGATTGGTCACCCATTGCGGCGCTTTCATAAATTGAACGGTCACACGGTTCAAAGCGCAAAGACGGGTTGCGTAGCAAGCCCCGGACAGAATGAACCAGATAAAGGCGTAGCGGGCAATTTCCTCCGTCCAAATCAAAGACATGTTGATTTGTCTGAGAACAATTTGCATAAAAACGACAAGGACAAAGAAAACAAGCAAAAATTGGCACAAATAGCTTTCAAAATGGTCAAAAAATGCTTTTAGGGCGCGTTTAAACATAAAACATCCAATACACACGTGACTATGAAATCCCTTCCTGAAAACAATACCGGAAATTTCTTTAGTCTTAGAATGACCATATCAAAATTCTTTAATTGCGCCATACGAAATAAAAAATTTTACATAATTTTTACACAGTTTTTACATAATGTTACATTTCCAAAACAACACCTAGCAGATTTTTACAAAATGATAATACCTGCCGTATCAGCCCATTGAACAAAAAGAGTTAATCATCATAGAAAGAAAAGATATGAAAAATGAACGGCTATACAATACCCGTTTGCCGCGGACAAACGGTTTTAACCGGCAAACAAGGCACCAGTTTCCAATCCTTTCTCAAACGCATTTCGCGTATAACCCACTACCATAGAAATTTGCCTTCATCTGATATACTCTTAACATCTGCAAACGGTTTACATTTATTCTTTCTATTTTCATTTTATGGAGTTCAAATACAAGCCCTTATTGCTTCAATATTCAGCCCTGCGGTTCCTGCATGATAGCCGCTGTGCAAAAAAATTTCTGCTCCGTATTCAGAATACGCACAGAGCATTTCCTGTAAAACAAGCATGTTGATTAACTGACACATTGAAGCATACCAAAAGAGGATAATCCCATTCCTGAAGATTTCCCGTCCGCCGGCTTTGCCGGTGATTTTTTTATATTGAAGTGACAAAAAAAAGGGCAGATTGCTCTGCCCTTCAATTATATCGGTAACCCTTATGGATTAGTTATTCCATTCAGGTTTGCCCATAGCTTTCAAGTATTCGTTGATAGCGTCCTTTACCGCCAACAAATTCAGCCATTTCAGGCCATACTTTTTCGTAAGCAGCTTTTTGCCATTGATCTTCGTCTTCAAGATAAGAAACGACAAGACCTTGTTCGATAAGAGCTTGCTTAGCTTTTTCGCCGTCATTCTTTTGGTATGCCAATACTTGGTCTTGAGCGTACTTGCCTGCTTCAACCATAAGAGCTTGATCTTCAGCGCTCATTTTGCGGAATACACGTTCGCTGATTACGAGAGGTTGAATTTGGTAAGTATAGTGAACTTCTGTCAAGTATTTTTGGTTAGCTTCGAGGAATTTCATTGCTTGGAAGCCGATGTAGCCATAGCATTGACCGTCAACAACGCCTTGTTGCAAAGCGGTGAAGGTTTCTGACCAGGAAATAGGGGTTGGGCTGCCGCCGAATGCTTTATAGGAAGCAATAAGAACAGCAGATTGAGGAACACGGAATTTCAAGCCTTGGATATCAGCCATTTTGGTGATTGGTTTGCGGCTGTTGGAAATATAACGGAAGTCCGTGTAAGTGAAGCAAAGAAGTCTGAAACCTGCGCTTGTAGCGTAGCTGTTCAAGAGTTCTGCTGGTTTTCCGGTTGTGCCGGCAACAACTTCGTCAAGATCTTTCCAAAGGTATGGAAGAGTCATAAGACCAAGTCTTTTTTCAAAAGGAACGAGGTTAGCGATACCGCCGACTGCAAAAGGAAGGGTTCCTTTTTGTACGTTACGGAAACATTCGGATTCGTCACCTAAAGCAGAGCCAAAGAAAACTTCAATTTTAATATTGCCATTGGATTTTTCTTCAACATATTTTTTGAATGCGTTAGCAGCGTAACCTTGTTCAGAATCTTCAGGATCACCGACTGCCATGTTGTAAGTTGCTGCGTTAGCCATTACAGGCATTGCGAGCATTGCAGCAACGGCCAAAGAAAGAAGGCTTTTCAATTTCATAGAATTCTCCTAATTTTAAGGTTTTGTAAACCATATTTTGACTCTTTCCATCCCGATGACGGAAAGGTGAATCAACTTGTAATTCTTCTATACACTATTCCACCAGACTTGGCAACCATAAGGAAAGCTGCGGAACCATGACGATGATGAAAATAGCGATAAGGTTGATGGCGACGAGCGGCAGCGCCTTGACGGAAATGGCTTCCAAACTTTCGTTTGAAATACCGGAAGCGACGAACATGTTCTCACCAAGAGGCGGTGTAGCAAAGCCGACTGCGCAGCAGCAAATCAGCACGATACCGAAATGGATAGGGTCAACGCCGAACGCTGTCATGAGCGGCAAGAGAACCGGCGTTACAAGCATGATGATGGCAAGCGTTTCCATGAACATTCCGAGGAACAACAGGAACACGACCACCATAGCCCAGACCAGATAGACGTTGTCCGTGAAATTGAGCATCCATTCAGCAATATAGATAGGCAGACGGTAAGAGGTAAGCAGATAGCCGAAAGCGGTTGCCGTGAACACCAGAACAAGCACACGGCCCGTAAGCCATGAAGTTGTTTTCAAAGAGTTCATGAACGCTTTGAACGTCAGTTCCTTATGGATGAACACGCCGACAATTACCGTATACACAATGGCGACAACGGCTGCTTCCGTCGGTGTGAACGTACCGGCGTAAATACCGCCCAGAATGATGACCGGAGCCATGATGGACCAAAAGCCTTCTCTTGTCGCCTGCCTTAACGCGGCACGGGACCAGGCGAGCCCTTCGGTTTTAAGGTTACGGCAAAGGAAATAATGAGCGACACTCAAAGACAGGGCGATACAAAATCCGGGAACAACACCCGCCATGAACATTTTGGCGATACTTTGCTGCCCGGTGACGCCATAGATAACCATCGGGATACTTGGCGGAATGATGATACCGATACCGCCCGCCGTCGCCGTTGTCGCGGCGGCATAGGCTTTATTGTAACCGCGGCAGGTCATGGCAGGAATCATGAGCATGCCGACAGCAGCGGTTGTTGCAGGACCGGAACCGGAAATTGCCCCGAAGAATACGCAGGCAAGGGCTGTGGAAATAGCCAGACCGCCGGGGATAGGTCCTACAATGTTTTCAGCAATATGCACGAGCCGTTTGGATATGCCCGCCGCCTCCATGAGAGCTCCTGCCAGCACGAAGCACGGCAGTGCCATGAGCGGAAACGCGGTCAGGTTCGCAAAGGCTTTTTCAATCATTATACTAATATCAATGTCGAGCAGGAAGAAGCAGGACATTGTCGCAATACCGAGTGCAACCATGATAGGGCTGCCGATAAGTAAAAGAGCAAAGAATACTAAGAATAGTATTGCTCCAATCATTCCTGGGGTCATTTCTAGCATTCTTCTTCCACCTCTTTAGACAGTGCTTTTTTACTTTCTTCCATGGCTTCCTGATCAGGGTCGGCAATTTCAATATGCAGGATATATTTCATCACGTTTACCTGCACAATGCGTATTGCCATAAGCGTAAAGCTCAGAGGGAAAACCAGATATACATAGCCCAAATCCCAGTCCAGCGCAGGCGTATAATAAGGAAATTCTCTCAAATCCATCACGGCAAGATAACCGTAATATGCCATAACCAGAGAGAAACCAATCCAAATAATGTCACCGACAAATAGGAACAGAGTTGGTCACCCATTGCGGCGCTTTCATAAATTGAACGGTCACACGGTTCAAAGCGCAAAGACGGGTTGCGTAGCAAGCCCCGAACAGAATGAACCAGATAAAGGCGTAGCGGGCAATTTCTTCAGTCCAGCTCAAAGACATATTGATTTGTCTGAGAACAATTTGCATAAAAACAACAAGGACAAAGAAAACGAGCAAAAATTGACACAAATAACTCTCAAAATGGTCAAAAAATGCTTTAAAAGCGTTTTTAAGCATGAAACCTCCTCCAATGTATCAAAACTCAAGATGAGTTCAATGTTATGGCATATATTTCTTTCCTCATCTTCTTAACGTTCCGTATTTTCACTGCGGAACAACGCCAAAAACGAAATCCTCACTTTCGTTTCCGCCAAAGACTGGAAAGAACCATTCACGCCATGTCAAAAAAGAAAAACATATGCAGCGTTGGCATATTTTTGACAATTCTTTTTGTATGTAGGATAATTTTAACTAATTGTTCTTTTTGTGTCAATCAATTTTTTTAAATAATTCTTAACAATTCCGCGCCGGCTTTTCCTCATCCCCTCCCCTCAAAGAAAGCCCCGACCGCTTCTTTTCGTCCGTTTTCCCGCCCAAACTTTAACTTTATTTTTTTTCTGAAACGGACTATATATATGGGGCAATTTACAGACATCAAAGGCAAACATGAATACCAAGATCAACCTCAACTCCCTTGGCTACCAAGAACTTGAGAATTTCGTAACAAAAGAGCTGCTTTTACCCAAATACAGAACCGCACAGCTTTGGAACTGGATTTGGGCGAAAAACTGCACGGATTTTGAAAGCATGTCGGACATCGCCAAAGAAACAAGGGAACGCCTGCAGGAAAAAGCCTATTTATTTCGCCCTGCTATCGAAAAAGTCAGCAAAAGCAAGGACGGCACGACAAAATTCCTGCTCAGGCTTGAAGACGGAGAACTCATTGAAACCGTCCTTATTCCGAGTACAGCCAAGGACGGAAACGGACGCGTGACCCAATGCCTTTCCACGCAGGTGGGCTGCGCCATGGGCTGCACGTTTTGCAGCACGGGAAAGCTCGGCTTCACCCGCAATATGAGCATGGGGGAAATCTTGGGGCAAGTGCAGGCAGCCCGCCATTATCTGGAAGACACGCACCCCGAACACCCCATTATCAGAAACTTGGTCTTCATGGGCATGGGCGAACCCTTGCTTAATTTTGAAAATTTGATGAAAAGTCTGGAAACGCTGCACCATAAAAAGGGGCTCGCCTTTTCCGCCCGCCGCATCACCGTTTCCACATGCGGCATACAAAAAGGCTTGCGGGAACTGGGCGAGAGCAACCTCGCCTATTTGGCGGTATCCCTGCACGCTCCCACGCAGGAAAAGCGCGCCATGCTCATGCCCAAAGCCTCCAAGTGGCATTTGGAAGATCTGCTTTCCGCCCTTGAAAAATACACCTTGCACGCAAGGGAACGCATGACGTTGGAATATCTTGTCATCGGCGGCGTCAACGACACCGCGGAAGACGCGGGGGAACTTGTCAAAATCTGTTCGCGCCTCAAAGCGAAACTCAACCTCATCCCTTACAATGATACGCCAAACTCCCCTTATAAGGCTCCCAGCCCTGAAAATCTTCTGCAATTTGAAAAAAAACTTTGGGCAAAAAACATTACCGCCATTATCCGCAAAAGCAAAGGACAAGATATTGAAGCCGCATGCGGACAACTGCGCGCCGAATATGAAATTGCCGAAAATAAAGGATAGTTATGAACACACGTGCTGATTTTGCAAAAAACAAGAACGCGCAGGGCGTCAACTGCGCGCAGGCTATCGCCCTCGCCTATCAGGATTTGGTCTCTGTCGAACCGAAATATCTTTATCAAATGGCGGAAGGTTTCGGCGGCGGCATGGGACAAATGCAGCAAACGTGCGGGCTCTTGACCGGGCTTTATCTTATTGTCGGGCTTCTTTTCAGCGACGGCGACATGGAAAAAGGGCAAACGAAATCCGTTACGTATGAAAAAGTGCGCTCCCTGCACCACGCCTTTAAACAGGAATTCGGCGCTGTCGACTGCCTTGAACTTCTGCACGGTGAAAAACCCGGCTTTAAAAAATGCCATGACAAATTTCCCCGCGCCTGCAAAATCTTCGAGGCGTTTCTCGCCCAAAACAACATGGAACTTCCCGAAAATCCAAGTTTTCTTCTCGATAAACGGAACTGACCATGCTTGCCGTTTTATGGGACGCTTCACCGCTTTGGGGACATCTGGCGCTCAACACCGTCATTCAGACGGGCTTGCCTTATGAAATTGTCACGGCTAAGGAATGCCAAGAAAATATTTTAAAGGAAAAAGCCTTTAACGTTCTTATCGTCCCCGGAGGAGCAGGAAAACAAAAAGCGAATCTGCTCGGGCAAAAAGGCATGGAAGCAGTCCGAAACTTCGTTGCGGAAGGCGGCGCGTATCTCGGTTTCTGCGGCGGCGCCGGACTCGCCCTTGAGGACGGCTTAGCCCTTTGCCCATGGGGACGGGACTTTTACGAAGGCAGGATCGAACACAGGATTTCCGGGCACATTTACTGCGATATTTTTGCCGACAGCCTTATTCCGCAAGACATGAAAAAAGCGAGCCTGCCCGTATGGTGGCCGGGACGTTTTCAAGAACCAGGCAAAGAAGAAATCGCCCGAACTCCCTCAAAAGGCGAAGTCCGGGTACTCGCCCGCTACCGTGAAATGGGAGAAGATTTTTACAGCCATGACCTGCCTGTTTGCTCATTGCCGCAAAATACCCTTGAAGATTGGGAAAATGTTTACGGCGTGCGCTTAAAACCCAAACTTTTGGACGGGCAGCCCGCAATCATTGCAGGCAGCTATGGCAAAGGACAATATATTTTAAGTTACAGCCATTTGGAAACGGCGGATTCCAAAGACGCAAACCAAATTCTCGCCCACATGCTCAAATCCCTTCTGGCAGGAACGGACGCGGGCAAGCCCACAGCCACCGGAACAGCCTTTGAAGTCAGAGGCGGTGGACTGTGCAAAAACATTTTGAATACCGATGAGTTCTCGCCCCGGTGGATACAAACGGATTTTCAAACCACATGGCCGCTTTTGCGGGAACTTGACGGTCAACTGCAAAAAGTCTTTCAGCTCGGCGAAAATCTGCACCTCCTGTTTCGGCGCAATGATTGGCTTTATGGCTGGGACACCAATGTGCACGGCTCGCAGCTCAACGCCCTGCGCATCGCGCTCGCCCGCTCACTTGTCCTGCCTCCCACCGAAAAACGCGAGGAATACATCATAAAGCAAGGGCTGACCTTTGCCGAAAACATGCTCCTTTTCATCCATGGCACGGAAAATTGGTTTTTGGCAAGAAAACTCTGCAACAGCCTTGCGGAGAACGAGCGAATTTCCCCCGAACTTATGGAATCACAGCGCAAAGAGCTTTTCGGAATGCTCATGTACGGCGGAGGACGCTGCGGAGAGCTCATAGCATGGCTTGACACCTTTCTTTTACTCGGAAAACAAGAAAAATAAGGATATGGATATGCGTATCGTCTACATGGGAACACCTTTTTTCGCGGCGGAAATTTTAAAACGCCTGCATGCTGAAAACAAAGATGAAATCATTGCCGTGTACACCCAGCCCGACAAACTCGGAGGCAGGGGAAAAAACAAACTTATCGAGCCTGAGACGAAAATTCTCGCCAAAGAGCTGGGTATTCCCGTTTACCAGCCTGAAAAATTCAGAAATAATCCTGAAGCCGCCGCCAAGCTCAAAGCCTTGAAGCCGGATATTTTGGTCGTCGCCGCCTACGGCATGCTTTTGCCGCAGGAAGTTTTGGATATTCCCCAATTCGGAGCGTACAATGTCCACGCTTCCTTGCTTCCAAAATACCGCGGGGCCGCCCCGGTACAGCGCTGCCTCTTAAATGGCGATACGCTGACCGGAGTGACCATTATGCGCATGGAAGCAGGGCTCGATACCGGTCCGGCTCTTTTGCAGCAAGCCATTTCCATTGACGATACGGAAGAAAATCATCATAATTCCGGCACCCTGCTTATGGATATGGCCCGTTCCGGAGCGACGCTTCTGCTTGAAGCCCTGGACCTTATCCGAAACGGCGACATAACGCTGATCCGACAAAACGGGGAACTCGCCACCCACGCGGCAAAACTCACAAAACAAGAAGCGCAGACCGATTTTACAAAAACAAGTTTGGAAGTCCATAATCACGTGCGCTGTTTTTCCCCGAATCCGGGAGCGACGGCAAACCTTGTTTTGGAGGAAAAAGAACCTGTCGCCGTGCGTATTGAAGCGGGCTATCCTTTGGAGCGCACGGATTTTTCCCCGACTGAAAAACAAAAACAAGCCCTCTGCGGCGAAATTGTCGGCATATATGAAAAGTACATAGCCGTAAAATGCCGTGACAGTTTTTACGGCATACGCTCTTTGCGTTTGGCGGGCAAACCCAGCATTGACGCAAAATCTTTCCAAAACGGCTATTACCGCAATAATCCCCGCGCTTCTTTTGCCCTGCCGACAGAACGGAATTAAGGAAAAATCATGCCGAAGCTGCCGAACCTGCGGGAACTCGCTTTAGAATGCCTTTTGCAAAAAGCAGGAAACACGCCTTTTCCCGTGCTGTTGGAAAAGGCTTTCGCCCAAATTCCCGCACACGGGTATTCGAGCCAAGACAGGGCATGCCTCATGGCTCTTTGTTACGGGGTTTTGCGAAATGCGGGACTTCTCAAACAAATCTGTCTAAGTCACTGCAAAAAAAAGCCCGGTCCGGCAATGGAAACATGCCTCTGCCTCGCCCTGTTTGAAATTTTTTTCATGAATAAAAGCGAGTACGCCGTTGTCAATGAATATGCAAATCTCATCAAAAAGCGTGAAGGACAAAGCAAAGCCCATGCCGTCAATGCTATTTTGCGCACTATTTTAAAAAATAAAAATACGGCGGCAGAAACTCTTGCGCACTATCAGGAACAAATAAAAACAAAAATTCCCGATAATCGGATCCCCAATAAAAAGGCTTTGCGCAAACTGCACCAACTAGCCGATTTGTCAGAACTTTTTACAAATAATATTCATAAGAGCTTTTATCAGCTCCTTGCCGAAGAAAGTTTTTACGCCCCGATTCCGAGTTTTCGCCTCAATCCGCAAAAAAACGAATTGCCCCAACATGCCGAATTATTCAGCCAAAGCATAGTTTTTTTCCCAGAACAAAAAACTCAAGAACGCGCGCAGGAACAAATCCTGCCCCTCGCCGAACAGGGCATTCTTTCAAGACAAGGCGTTTCTTCCGCCCTTTTTGCGGAGAAAATCGCCGCTTTCATTCAGGAAAAAAATCTCGGCACAGCGCCGTTATGGGATATGTGCTGCGGACGCGGAGGAAAAAGCCTCGCCCTTTTGGAAAAAAATATCCGCGTCAGCATGGTCAGCGAACCGAACAGCGAACGCCTTGAAGCATTCAAAAACCAACTTTCACGCCTTGGTTTGCCCTCTCCGCAAATCATGGAAGGACTTGCCGAAAAAATGGCTCAAGACAGGAAATTTCCTCTTATCCTGCTTGACAGCCCCTGCTCCACATCAGGCACCATAGCCCGCAATCCTGAAGTAAAATACCGTATCAGCGAAGAAAGCCTTGCGGAAATTTCGCTCATTCAAGAAAAACTCCTACGCCTCGCTTCTGAACATTTGGAAGACAAGGGCTGTCTTTTTTACTGCACGTGTTCCGTTTTCGAATGTGAAAACAAGGAACAGATAAAAAAACTCCTTGCCGAAGTTCCCGCCATGCACTGCCTGCACGAGGAATACCTCGTTCCCTCCCGATTAAATCCCGTGTTCAAAGGGCATGACATTCTTTATTTCGCCATTTTACAGAAAGAATAAGTCCCTCGCAAACCAATGACTGCTGATTTGCGGCTTGGGACGTACAATAAAAAATCCAGCTTGCTTGAAAAACTATCAAAAAACATTAACGCATTAGCTCCGCAGGAAATCATAAGCATTTTCAGGAAGACAGCTTTTGTAAAAACTCTTTCCCCGTACCCTTTTAAAACTTTCATAATCATTTTTAACCATTCATAATGATATGGTATAAAAGTTAAAACGCTTTGAAAGGAGGCAAGGGGAAAACGTTTGGAAAAGTTTTCTCCTTGAAAAAAAATTCTTAATGTTAAATAAAAATGCTTCAAAAGCACATAAAAACAAACCTGTTATGAGCAATGTTTAACGGGTTGAATAGTTTTATCTGTTGAAGCGGAAAGAATAATTCTCCCCCAAAAAAGCAAGAGGAAAACGATACCGAAGTACCGCGGACGGTATCCGAAAATATTCTAGGGGAGAAACGAAAAAGCACAGCCTGAAAAATTATTAAAAAATATCCTGATAGCACCGGGTGGGAATTTCAAGTCCCGTCCAAAACTTAAACTGGGCTTTTGCCTGTTCAATGAACATGGTTTTGCCGTCTTGGCAAAACACGCCGTATTCCTGTGCTTTTTCCAAAAACGGCGTTTGCTTGTAGGTTAAATCATAAGCAAAACGAACACCCGTAAAATCCGCGCGGGGGCTTACCGCCTCGGCTCCCCACTGCGGGATGGTGTTCACCGCCAAATCACAGGCAAATTCTTCATGCCGCAGCGGAATGAACCGCAGTTCCGCCTTTGTGTTCAAACCATATTCCCGCATGAGATCACCATGTGCTTTAAAATGGCTGATAAGCTCCTGCGCCTGTTCTTCACGCCTTGCGCAAAGATAAACGGTTTGCAGCTCCCGCATATGCAAAAGAGCGGTCAAAACCGCGCAAGCCGCCCCGCCGGCACCATAAACCAAAACGGAATGAAAAGGGGGATTATTGTGAAAATAAGCTTCCAAGGGAGCGAAAAAACCTGCTATATCCGTGTTTTCCGCAACCAATTCGCCTTTATCCCAATAAAGCGTATTCGCAGCGCCGGCAAGCCGCGCTTTATACCCAATCCTGTCCGCAGCCTGCAAGACCGCCTTTTTATGAGGAATGGTGACGGAAAGCCCTTGCAGCGGAAAAGAAAAATCCTGCCCGGCATAAGGAACGAGTTTCAAATTTTTCTGATATAAACCGCCTTGGCAGCCAAGATAGGAATAGGGAATAAATCCGCCCTCCTGAAACAACGGAACATCATGCGCCCGTGAAACGTCCCGAGCGTGCGAAACCGTATTCCCCGTTTGGTTTCCCGCGTGAAAATACTGCATAAAAGCGGAAAAATCCTCCACTTCATACGCAAAATAGCGCGCCTCGATTTGATAAAAATCAAAAGCGCGCTGATGTATCAAAGGACTGAGACTGTGAAGTACCGGATTTCCGATAACCGCATATTGTTTTTTCATGTGCTTCACAGCCTCTTCTTATTCTTCGTTTCTTGCTTCCTAGTCCAATTCTTTCTCGTCAGCCATAAAGACATCATCTTCAAACCGGTCTTGATCGGCGGTCAATTCCTCGGGAACTTCATTGTAATCGCTGCGTTTTTTCATTATGATCACACGCTTGAGCACTCCGTCCCCGACGCTTCTTGTCTGCACATCGGGTTCGTCCTGTAAAGCAAGGTGAATGACGCGGCGCTGATAAGCGCTCATGGGGCGCGTTGATTGGGAGCGTCCTGTTTTGCGAAGCCTGTCCGCAAGCATTAACGCCAAAGACTGCATGCGGTCATCTTGGCGTTGGTGGTAATCGCCGGTATCAAGCTGAATGCGGACCTGCACCTGCATTTTCGTCGTGATGATACGGGCGGCAAGATATTGCACGGCAGCCAAATGCTGTCCCTCACGCCCGATAAGAAGTCCGGAATCTTCGCTTTCGACTTTCACGAGAACGCGGTTTTCTTCAACGTTCACCTCAAGAGCGGTAATTTCCCCCACAATGGGACGGACAAGAGCGGTAACGGTTTCCCGCACCGTTTGCGTCAATTTTTCCTGGTCCAACTCAAGCAAATTGATACGCGGCAGCTGCACGCTTTCGTAATCCGCGCTGTTTTCAATAGTTGAATAGGCATGGTTTTGCGGACGTTTTGGCTGATAATAACGGGATTTGCGGTCTGTTTTATCATATTTCTCATACTTGTCATAACGGGGGCGGTCCGTTTTTTCAAAGCGGCCGCTTTTTTCCTGACGATCATACTTGGCATATTTGCCGCCGCACTCATACGCATTATCGCGCTGTTCATAACGTCCGTGATTATTATGCGGATAGCGGGAAAAACGGGAGTTCGCCCTTTGGTAACGGCCGTTTCTGTTTTCATATTGTCCGCTGGCGATAATTTCCGCTTCCGTCATGTTGCCGAGCAAATTCGCCTTTTGCATGGCTTCCCTGTCCATAGCTTCAAGCTGGTATTCATCAAGCTCTTCTTCACCATGAGCGGCGTTTTCCGCCTGAATTTTGGCAAGGAAACGTTTTTGGCTTTCGCCCTCTTCCTCGTCTTCGGCAAAAACCTGTTTTTCGGCTCGGGGTTTCTTATATTCCGTTTTTTCCTGTGCCGGACGGTTTTTGGTCTTTGTATTGCGATTATACGGTTTTTGTTTTTTACCCTCGTCACCGGGCATATTGAAATCGGACAAAGAAGCGAGCCTTGCGCGGATTTTGGCTTTTCTTGCTCCTATAATGCCGAAAACACCCATTTTTGCGTCTTCGACAATCTCGATTTCAAGCTTTTCCCGCTCCGTACCGAAAAAGGCGCATGCATCCTGTATCGCTTGATCTATGTTTTTTGATTGAAACTCTTTAAAATTACTCATTATGATTACCTCACTTTACGCAAAGTCCACCATTGCTGTCCAATGGAAAGAACGTTGTTTGCAAGCCAATAAACAACCAAACCTGCGGGGAAATTCAAAAACATGAACGTGAATATTACCGGCATGAGCATCATTACCTTGCGCTGTGTCGGGTCGCCCACGGCGGGGGAAAGCCATTGCTGCAAAAACATGGTAGCGCCCATGACAAGAGGCGTGATATAAAGAGGATCTTTCACAGAAAGGTCGGCAAGCCAGATAATATCGGTAAAAGGCAGATAGGTGATAAATTCCGCATGCCTTAAATTTTCAGAATTGAGAAGGGCGTTGTATAAAGCGATAAATACGGGCAGCTGGACCAAAATAGGCAGACAGCCGCTCATCGGGTTGATATTGTAAGTGCGGTATAACTGCATCATTTCCCGTGAAAGGGCTTCTCTGTCGCTGCCGTATTTTTTCTTCAAATCTTCCATGAGAGGAGCGATTTTTTTCATTTGCTCCATGGATTTGTAACTCTTTTTAGTAAGAGGCCAAAAAAGAATTTTAATAAAGATAGTCAGAAGGATGATGGCGATACCCCAGTTGCCTACGAAAGATTGGAAAAAGTTCAAAAGCCAAAGCAGCGGTTTCGCCAAGATGCCGAAGATGCCGTAATGAATGGTCTTTTTGAGCTCATTCGGCGCGTTGTCCAATAATTTTGCATCTTTCGGACCTATCCACCAGCTCAGCTCGTAACTTACGGGAAGCCCCGCATTCACGGTAAGAGGCTGTTCTTCATAGGCGACACGCCAAACATCGTTTTGTATGCGGGCTTTAACCAAACCGTTTTTGCTTTGCGGCACAACCGCGTGCAAGGAAATAGTTGTTGCTGAGCCCTGCGAAAAACAAAGCCCCGTCCTCGACCATTCCTTCTTCCGTAAGTTTGCTTACGTCGCTTTCGGTTTCATAGCTGCCTTCGCTGTCCCACACAACCTGCATGGGGTTGTAGGTGGAAGAACTGGAATATTCGGAACCAGCCAAGGTATAGCCCACGCGCACGATGAAAGCTTTTCCCTCTTCCGCGCCATAAGTTATTTTTTCGCCGATAAGATACGTCGCCGCGTCAAACGTGAGTTCGCGCCTGATAATCAGACCATTGAGATTGCCTTCGAAAACAAGGGTTTTGGTATCGCCGTCTTCCAAAATGAGATTTTCGGCGCTGATTGTCCATGAACCGATGTTCCAGGAAGGCTGTCCGTTGATCAAAAGCCCCATGGGGGAAGCGGATTTCGCCGTTTTTCCTATCATATCCAAAAACGGGGAATGGGGGGAACTTGTTTCGGAAATATTATTTAAAACAAAAGACTCCAGCACACCGCCGGCGCTGTGAAAAACCGCCGTGTACAAAGGAGTCCTTACCACGATGTTCTTACCCTCGCCGGGAGCGAAAAAAGGAACCGTTTCTTTTAAATCCGAAAACGCCGGGTCAGTAAGGTTTGCGGTTTGTTCCGCCTGCGTTTCAATCTGTTCTGTTTGTTCAGCCTGTTTGGGCACCCACCCCATATGCTCGGCGATGTACTGCCAGCCAACCAAAATGACGAAACAAATGACAGTAGCAATGATAATCCGTTTATTTTCCATTTTTTTCCTACTTAACTGTAATTTTTGATACGATAAAACGCACTGTTTTTTTTAACACAAGTTTGCACGGCTCAATATTTTCAGGAACCGGGTCAAATCCCCCTTCACACCATGGATTGCAGCGGCAAATTCTTTTTATTCCGAGCCAAATTCCTCGGACAACACCATGCTTTTCAATCGCGAGAGCCGCATATTCGGAACAAGAGGGATAAAAACGACATCGTGCAGGATATAAAGGTGAAATACAATTCTGATAAATCCTGATCGGAAAAATAAAAATTTTCCTGATAAAAGCCCCCTTTTTATTAACCATAAACGAAAAATTCCTTTTTTCGTCCTATTCATCGGCATGCCGGCGCCGATTGAGCCTCTCTAAAAAAGGAAACAGATCCTTTTCCACATGGGCGAATTGCAGCACGTTCGCATCTATATGCTTTTTGGGAACAACAACAAATTCGCAAGGACGGATATCTTCAAAATGAAGCCGAAAAAATTCACGCAAAACACGCTTTATCCTATTCCTTTGAACCGCATTTCCGCTTTTTTTGCTTACAGCCAGCCCAATACGGACATGAGGCGCTTTTTTTACAAAAACAATGAAAAGCTTTGTAAAATGCTTTTCACCTTGCTGATAACAAGCTTGAAATTCCGATCTTTTCAATAATCGCTGATTTTTTTGCCAAACATGCGGCATAGTAAGCCTATTGGATTTTAAATAAGGAAAAGACCTATGAATAGGTCAGCCCGCTTCATAAGCAAAGGGCGGAGAAAACTCAGCCCTGCCCATAAATGAATAACCGTTTTCTTATGCGGAAAGAGTCTTGCGACCTTTAGCACGGCGACGATTGATAAGAGCACGGCCGCTTGCGGTTGCCATACGGGTACGGAAACCATGAGTACGCTTTCTGCTGATTTTACTTGGTTGATATGTTCTTTTCATACCATTCTCCTTAAAGGTTTTGAACTAAGATAAATAGCGGTTTAAAGAAATAACGTCAAGATTTTAATTAACTATTTTAAAAAATCGGCTCCTTAAAAATCTTCAAAAAGGAATTTCTCATTTCGGGAAAGCAACGGCAAAACCTTTTCCAGCATTATTCCGTCAATATACGGAGTGCCATACCCATAGGTCGTAAGCATGGCTTCATAGACGAAGCGGGCGGAACGCGCCATAGCCATGGGCAAGGAATCTTTTTGGAGCAGCGCCCCTAAAAAGACGGAAGCGAACGTATCCCCCGTTCCCGGATACGCCGCGGGAATCTTGGGAGATTTTGTCTGCCAAAACCGTTTGCTTTCCGCGTCATAAGCGAACACGCGGATACTGTCCTCCTCCTCGCAGGGAGCGGAAGTGATGATTACGGATTTATTTTTATTCTTCTTATCCCCCAAGGCGGAAAGCGCCTTTAAACATTCTTTCGCCTGCTTGAACGTGACTGTTTCTTCATAGGGCGTATCCAGCAAAAAACATACTTCCGTATAATTGGGAGTGATGATGTCCGCCTTGCCGGCGAGCCTGCGCATGCGCTGCACAAGTTCCTCCGTTTGGGTCGGGTACAGTTTTCCGTCATCGCCAAGCACGGGGTCGACAAGAAAAAGGCTGTTTTTTTTGCCGAGTTTCTGCATGAGTTTTTCCACAATATCCACCTGCTCGGGACTGCCCAAAAAACCGGAATAGACGGCATCGAAATACAGTCCCAAATTTTCCCATTTCCCGACTATTTCCTGCATCTGCGCCGTCAAATCAAAAAAAGAAAAATCATCTATGCTTGCGGTTTGCGAAGACAAAACGGCAGTCGGCAAAGGGCAAACCTGCATACCCATGGAAGAAAGGACCGGAATAGCGACAGTCAAAGAAGCCCGACCATAACCGGACAAATCATGCACAGCGGCGATACGGGGGATCGGCGTCCTGATATTTTTTACGCATTGTTTCATGGCAACCTCTCAAAAACAAGCTTTTCCGTCATAACATATTCCAATTTCGCAGTCGGCTCATTTTCATACGCATATTTTTTTTGCAACAATGAAGAGAAAAAACCATGCTGTCAAGCACAAAAAAAGTCCCCAAAAAATTTTGAGGGACTTTTTTATCTATACCAACTCGCTTATTTTTATCTAATAAGACTAAGAGCCATTTGAGGCAATTGGTTAGCTTGACCAAGCATGCTGTTTGCTGCATTTGCCAAGGTTTGGTTGCGCACGAAATTTGTCATTTCGGTTGCAACGTCTACGTCAGAAATACGGGATTCGGATGCCTGTAAGTTTTCAGCCTGAATGCTGAGGTTTGCTATTGTGTTTTCCAAACGGTTTTGCAGAGCACCAAGGTGTGCACGGATATTATCCTTGGAAACGATAGCGTCTCTGATACCTTCAAGGGCCTTTTGGGCGCCTTCTTGGGTTGAAATACTGAATGCGGCTGAACCTTCCGCCGCGCTGTTGCCGACACCGAGAGCTGATGCCGTTGTACAGCCGATTCTGATGTAGTAGTAATCTTCGTCGGAATCGTTGCCTGAACCGAAGTGGACCTTGAGCGGACCGGTCGGAGTCAAACCGCTGCCGTCGTGTTGTTCGCCGTCTGTCTTGGTTGGATCGCCGCTCAGGTTACCGTCAAGCAACTTAATGTTGTTGAAGTCGGTTGCCATGGAAATACGGGTGATTTCCGAAGCCATTTGCTGGTATTCCGAGTCGATGATTGCACGTTGGACAGAGTCGTACGTACCGGTTGCGGCTTGTTCCGCAAGTTCCTTCATACGGATGAGCTTTTCGTCGATGGTTTGCAAAGCGCCGTCAGCCGTTTGGATAAGGCTGATACCGTCGTTGGCGTTACGGATACCTTGATGTAATGCTGCAATGTCTGAACGCATAAGTTCGCGGATTGCAAGACCTGCTGCGTCGTCTGCTGCTGTTTCAATGCGTAAGCCTGATGATAATTTACGGGTTGAATCAGCGAGGTTGTTGTAGTGAATGTTTAAATAGCGAGCTGTGTTTGCAGCCATCATATTGTGGTTAATAACTAATGACATAATATCCTCCATGATAATAGTCAGTTATGTTTTTTGGTTTGGACATCGCTTCCTGCGATGTTCGCCTCTGTTACCAAACTTAACGACAACACGAAATTTTATATTAGGGAAAAAATGAAAAAAATTTATTTTTTCCCTAAAAAAAATTTAATTACTAATGAAAACAATAAATTACAGCACAAAAAATATTTTAAAAATTTCCCCGTCCTCAAAAAAAACAAATAAAAAATTCTTTTTTTTGAAGCCCCCAAAAAATGGGGGCTCAATATATTGTTAACAACCCGCCTCTTATCGGATAAGACTGAGAGCCATCTGCGGCAGGGAGTTAGCCTGTCCGAGCATGCTGTTTGCGGCATTCGCCAATGTTTGGTTGCGCACGAAGTTTGTCATTTCGGTCGCAACGTCAACATCGGAAATACGGGATTCTGAAGCCTGCAGGTTTTCAGCTTGAATACTGAGGTTTGCGACGGTATTTTCCAAACGGTTCTGCAATGCGCCAAGGTGGGCGCGGATATTATCCTTGGAAACAATGGCGCTTGTTATTCCGTCAAGAGCCTTTTGCGCTCCCTCCTGAGTGGAAATGCTGAATGCCGCGGAACCTGCCGCCGCACTGTTGCCTACACCGAGGGAAGATGCCGTTGTTGCTCCAATTCTGATATAATAATAGTCTTCGTCAGAATCGTTGCCGGAACCAAAGTGGATCTTTAACGGTCCGGTTGAATTCAAACCGCTGCCGTCATGAGCCTCTCCGTCCGTCTTTGTGGGGTCGGCGCTCAGGTTACCGTCAAGCAGCTTAATGTTGTTGAAGTCGGTTGACATGGAAATACGGGTGATTTCTGATGCCATTTGCTGGTATTCCGAGTCGATGATTGCACGCTGAACAGAATCGTACGTACCGGTTGCGGCTTGTTCCGCCAGTTCCTTCATGCGGATAAGCTTTTCGTCGATGGTTTGCAAAGCGCCGTCAGCCGTCTGGATAAGACTGATACCGTCATTGGCGTTTCGCACGCCCTGCTGCAATGCCGCAATATCGGCACGCATAAGTTCACGGACCGCAAGACCTGCAGCGTCATCCGCAGCTTGTTCGACACGAAGTCCGGAAGAAAGCTTACGGGTGGAATCCGCCAAGTTATTATAATGGATGTTTAAGTAGCGGGCTGTATTGTCAGCCATCATGTTATGATTGATTACTAAAGACATACTATCCTCCGTGATAATTGTCTATTCTATGCTTTTACCGGCATATCGCGTCCTGCGATATTTGCCTTCGGCTCAAGGCGGTATTATAACGACACCGTGTGTTTCGCCTTGCCGCCGTATACCTTTTTATCGAATCAATAAAAATTCATTGGGATAATTGTTTCATTTTCCTGAGGAAGTCTGAAAAACTTCCTCAGGAAAACCAGTAAAAACAAAGGTTACAATAAACTTAACGCCATCTGCGGAATGTTATTGGCTTGTCCGAGCATGGAAATCGCCGTATTTGCCAATACCTGGTTTCGCACAAATTTTGTCATTTCCGTTGCAACATCGACATCAGAAATACGTGATTCTGCTGACTGCAAGTTTTCAGCCTGTATGCTGAGGTTGGAAACAGTGGCTTCCAGACGGTTTTGCATTGAGCCAAGATACGCGCGGATATTGTCTTTTGAAACGATTGCGTTATTAATCGCCGCAAGAGCTTTTCCCGCCGCCTCTTGGGTTGAAATGGAATACCCGTCCGATCCTGCCGCGGCGCCGCTGCCGACTCCGAGAGAAGACGCTGTCGCGCTTTTGATTTCGACATAATAATAGTCTTCGTCAGAATCATTGCCGGTACCGAAGTGGATTTTCAGCTTGCCTTTCGAGTTCAGTCCGCTGCCGTCATGCCCGTTGGCAGCAGTAGGCAAAGCGCTTAAGCTGCCGTCCAGCAATTTGATATTGCTGAACTTCGTTGCATTGGCGATACGGGTGATTTCCGAAGCCATGGATTGATATTCGGAATCAATAATGGCCCTTTGCACGGAATCGTACGTACCGGTTGCGGCTTGTTCCGCAAGCTCTTTCATACGGATAAGCTTCTCATCAATGGTCTGCAATGCGCCGTCAGCGGTTTGTATCAATGAAATAGCATCATTGGCATTTCGCACGCCCTGCTGCAGTGCCGCAATATCGGCACGCATGAGTTCGCGAACCGCAAGACCTGCCGCGTCATCCGCCGCTCTCTCGATACGAAGACCGGAAGACAATTTCCGGGTTGAATCGGAAAGCGCACTGTAATGCGAATTCAGGTTTCTGGAAACCGTATTAGCCATTGTATTCGTATTTATGACAAGTGACATAACTCCTCCATTCGATTTGAATGGTTATAACAAGCTCAACGCCATCTGCGGAATATTGTTGGCTTGTCCGAGCATTGACACCGCCGTATTGGCTAACACCTGGTTACGGACAAACTTGGTCATTTCGCTTGCGACATCGACATCCGAAATACGTGATTCGGAAGACTGCAAGTTTTCAGCCTGTATGCTCAAGTTTGAAACCGTTGCTTCCAGACGGTTTTGCATGGAACCAAGATACGCACGGATATTGTCTTTTGAAACAATCGCGTTATTGATTGCGGAAAGAGCTTTCTGTGCCGCTTCTTGGGTTGAAATGGCATAACCGTCCGATCCTGCCGCGGCACCGCTGCCGACACCGAGAGAAGAAGCTGTCGCGCTCTTGATCTCGATGTAATAATAATCTTCGTCAGAATCGTTACCGGTACCGAAGTGGATTTTCAGCTTGCCTTTTGAATTCACTCCGCTGCCGTCGTGTCCGTCAGCATCGCCCGCAAGGGCGCTCAAATTACCGTCAAGCAATTTGATATTGCTGAATTTTGTTGCATTCGCTATACGGGTTATTTCCGAAGCCATTGCCTGATACTCGGAGTCAATGATCGCACGCTGGACAGAGTCGTACGTGCCTGTTGCGGCTTGTTCTGCAAGTTCTTTCATACGAATAAGTTTTTCGTCGATAGTTTGCAAAGCACCGTCAGCTGTCTGAATCAATGAAATAGCATCATTGGCGTTACGCACACCTTGCTGCAGCGCGGCAATATCCGCACGCATAAGTTCGCGGACCGCAAGCCCTGCGGCGTCATCCGCCGCTCTTTCAACGCGAAGTCCGGAAGACAGTTTGCGTGTGGAGTCGGAAAGAGCGCTGTAATGCGTGTTCAAGTTTCGAGAAACCGTATTAGCCATTGTATTCGTATTAATGACTAGCGACATAATTTCCTCCTTGAAACATGTCTATTAGAAGTGTTCTATACGCCTATACCTCCAATAATTATTTTTTGGCGCTACCTCTATTAACGACTGAAACCGAAATTCCATTAGGCAAATTTTTCCCGGTTAATGAAAATAGCGGCAAAAATTGCCTGGTTTCTGATTGACCGGTTCTTGCAAAACCGGTTTCAATATTCTGTTTGCACTTTAAATTTTTTTTCGCTATGGTCTGTTCATGTTCACATAAACCCATAAAAAAGAGTATGAATATGAGCAAAAAAACTATCCTCAATATTAAAGAATGCAAAAATACAAAAAAACTGACCATGATTACCGCCTATGACGCCACCAGCGCCAAAATTGCGGAAAAAGCCGGTATCGACATGATTTTGGTCGGAGATTCCCTGGGCATGACCATGCAAGGCAATGACGACACCAACAGAGTCACCCTCGGCGACATGATTTATCACACGAAAATCGTGAGCAAAAATGCTCCGAACACGTTCATTGTGGCGGACATGCCTTTTATGAGCTATGAAATAAGCGTCAGCCAAGCCCTTGAAAGCGCCGCTGAAATTTTTAGAAAAACAGGAGCGAGAGCCGTGAAGCTCGAAGGGGGCGAAACCATGCTCCCGCAAATAAAAGCCCTTACCGATGCTGGCATTCCCGTTATGGGGCATCTGGGGCTGACACCGCAGCGCGCCGCCATGCTCGGCGGTTTCAAAGCCCAGGCACGCACGGCAAAAGGCGCTGAAAAATTGCTTGAGGAAGCCCTCATGCTTGAAGAAGCCGGCTGTTTCGCCGTTGTGCTTGAAGCCGTACCGTACAAAATTGCCGAAATCATCACCAAAAAGCTTTCCATACCAACCATAAGCTGCGGTGCGGGCAAATACTGCGACGGACAAGTGCTTGTCTTCCATGACATGCTCGGGCTTTCCGATATTGCGCCGCGTTTTGTGAAAAAATATGCCGACCTTGGCGAACAGGCTGTGCAGGCTGTGCAAAGCTATATCAGGGAAGTGGAACAAGGCGAATTTCCGGCTTTGGAACATTCCTTTAATATTTCCGATGAGGAATGGGAAAAATTTTCCCATAAATAAAACATGTTCATTTTGCGCCGCCCTTTTGCCCTATGCTTTGCCGTATCGCCCTGCTGAGTCCGCCCTATTCCACGCTTACGTACAGCTGTCCTGCTTTTTTTCCCGAAAGTTTTTGGGAAACGGGCATGCGTGTCGCCGTGCCTTTGGGCGGCGGAGCCGTGCGTATCGGGGTCATCCTCGCTCTGCACACGGAAAAAGACGGCGATTTTCAAATCAGGGAACTTGCTTTTCCCATGGAAGGAAAAAGCCTGCTTTCCGCTGATTACATATTGATGATCGAGCAGCTCGCCAAAAAGCAGTTTGTCAGCACGGGGCGTATTTTGGGCAATGTTCTGCCAAGCAACCTCAAAACAACGAAAAATATCCGCCTGCGTGTTTTTCAGGATACGCAAAAACCGAAAATCCATAAAATACGGGAAATTCCGAAGCTCAGCCAAGAAGAAAAACAAAGTCTCGCAAACGCTTTTCTTGAAAACAAAGCCCAAATCTTAGAAATGGCGGAAGACACAAGCCTTACGGAAAGAATTTGCCTTTTGGCGGAACCGCCTTGGAATATCCGCGCAAACGCCAATAAGCAAAGGGAAATTTTAGATTTTTTGGCAGATAACGGAAGCATGGTCCGCAATGCGTTTCAAAAAAAATTTCCGGATCACGGTCAAGCGCTGAACACTCTCATAAAAAACGCCATGGTCGGCATTACCCCCCTTGAGCAGGAAGAAAAACTCAATGAAGAGTTTCTTCCCCCTCCCATGCCCCGTTTTACCCTCAATGCAAAGCAAAACGAAATTTATCAGGCATTAAGCCCCTATTTGGACGCGGAAAACAAAGAAAGCAAAACAGCTTTGCTGTTCGGGGTCACCGGAAGCGGCAAAACAGCCCTTTATCTCGAACTCGCCCAAAAAGCCCTGCAAGAAAAAAAATCCGTGCTTTTGCTCGCTCCGGAAGTCGCCATAGCCCTGAAACTCCGCCAAGACGCCATGAACAGAAATATGCCCGTAACCCTCTATCACGGTTACCAAAGTCCGAAGCAAAAAGAACGCACCTTTAAAGAATGCGCCAAAAGCCAAAACGCACATTTCATCATCGGCACGCGTTCGGCGCTCTTTCTGCCTCTGCAAAATATCGGACTGATTATTTTGGATGAGGAACACGACGATTCTTTCAAACAGGACGAGGGGCTTTCATACCATGCGAAAGATATCGCTTGGTACAGAACACATAAAAACCGCGGGCTTTTTCTCATGGGTTCCGCAACGCCTGACATCAAATCCTATTACGCCACGGAGCAAAACCTCTATGAACGCTTTGAAATGCAAGAACGCATAGGCAGCGCTTCCCTTCCTGAAACAGAACTTGCCGACATCAGCCAAACAACGCAAAGCTTCGCTCCGCAAACAATCCTCGCCCTCAAAGACTGCATAAGCAAAGGCGAACAAGCCGTCATCCTCCTGAACAGACGCGGTTACGCTCCGCTCATGTTCTGCGTGGAATGCAAAAAGACAGCCCGCTGCCCCAACTGCGACATTTCCTTATCTTATCACAAAAAAAGGGAAATCTTATCCTGCCATTACTGCGGATATATACGCCATGTGCCGAGCCCCTGCCCCGAATGCGGAAACATGCACGGCATTCCAATAGGCGACGGCACGGAACGCATTGAAGAACAAATTACGGAACTTTTTCAAAACAGCGGCTCTTTTCCGCCGAAAGTCCTGCGGCTGGATAAGGACAGCACCCGCCGTGAAGGAAAAATGGAAGAAATTTTAAACGCCTTCGCCAAACAGGAAGCGCAAATCCTTGTGGGAACGCAAATGCTTTCCAAAGGACACCATTTTCCAAACGTCACGCTCGCCGTCATTCTTGACGCCGATTTAGGAATAAATTTTCCCGATTACAAGGCATTGGAACGCACGTTTCAGCTTATCACGCAAGCTTCCGGACGTGCCGGGCGCGGTGACAAGAAAGGACGCGTGATCATTCAGACCCGCGACACGCAAAACCCCTTTTGGCAGCATATTTTAAAAGGAAATTATTTGACTTTTTACGCCCAAGAAATTTCCCGGCGCAAAAAACGGAGCTATCCCCCCTTTGCCAAACTCGCCCTTATCCGCTGTTCGTTTCCGAAAGAAAAGGCGGAAGCCAGACAAATTTGGGAAAATTTCAGCAAAGAAATCAAACAAAAAGCTGCGCAGACGGGCATACGGGCGACAGGCTCCATTCCCGCACCGCTCGCTCTTCTGCAAGGCAGGCTCCGCTTTCAATGCTTCATACGGGCGGAAAACTGGAATGCCGTCAGAACGCTCTACGCCTCCTGCCTGCCCAAACAAAACATTTTGCAAAATAACGATATGCGCCTGAGCCTGGACCTCGACCCCACCAATATGCTTTGATTCTTTTTGCGTTGCTCGATATTTTCCCAAAAAAAGCCTATAAGCCCAACATATTATGATAACCTGCAAATAATTTATAAAAGCTTGTCGTTATCGCTTGCTGTCAGATTTTAAAGCGGTTTGAGAAAACGGGCTCTAGTTATTTTTTGGATTTCGATAAAAATTTTCATGAGAACCTAATGCTAATAATGTAAGAATAAGAGTATGTTCTTCAAAACTGTAAGCAAGCAGCATCAATTGCGTTGAGATTTTAAATTTATATACTCTGACGGTATTCAAATCTCCTTTTTTCAATATTCCAAGCTTAGGGTCTTTCATACTATCCCGAATTGCTTCATTAACTGCTTTCAACTGGTTTTCATGCAGCTTTTTATACGCTTTTTTAAATGTGTTTGTTTGAAAAATCTGCATATTACTCATTGCGAAACTCAAAAGCTGAAATTTGCCCTTGTTTAACTTCTTCCTGAGCCAGCAAACAATCTTTTATAACGTCTAAGGACAAATCAGGATTATCCTCCGCACAGCGCCCGAGCATAGCCCAGTATTCAATTTGCTTGGGAACAGTCCGCATATTGATTTTGGCATATTTTTCCGCTTGATTAATAAATTCTTTAGACAATCGTATTGCTACACTTGACATGATTTTCTCCTTTTTATTGCATACCAAATCATTTTATTGCAATATGCAACATTATGCAACACTGTATCCGGCAAATTCATCCCTTTTCGTTTAAAACACGCCGGACGGGCAGCTTGAGTTTTATTCCGTTTTGCACCATACTGAAACCGGCTGTTGTCCATAAAAAAATTTTACAAAAACCATTCATGACACCGCCGACGGGCAGGAAAGACATATGATACGCGAAATGCAGTTTGCAGGTTTGTTTTACGAAGAAAATGAAATACAGCTTGAAAAAAACATGCAGGCATTTTTTCAGGGGAAATTTTCTTGTAACGGCAAAGCGGCGGAAAATACTTTAAAATCTCAAACGAAGCAAAAAACGAGAATTTGCCTTCTCCCCCATGCCGGACATATCTATTCGGGAAAAGTCACCGCAGAAACGCTGGCGGAAATACATCTGCCCCGCAAGCTCATCATGCTGTGCCCGAACCATACGGGACTGGGCAGACACGGGGCGGTTTGGGAAAGCGGCGCGTTCACGACCCCGTTCGGGCGTGTGCCCGTGGCCGAAGATATTGCGGACAGACTCCTGAAAACAAAATGGTTCCGCAAAGATTATCTGGCACATCAAAAGGAACATTCCATAGAGGTTATTTTGCCTTTTTTACAATATACCATGGGGGAAGAACTTGAAATCGTTCCCATTTCTCTGGCAGGCATGGAAAATTTACCCCAAATGGCGGAAAGCATATCGCAATGCATGCAGGAACATGAAGAAACCGGACTTGTCGTCAGTTCGGATATGAACCACTTTGCCGCAGAAAAAGAAAACAAGCGCAAAGATTTCCTGGCATTGGACGCCATACGCGCCATGAATGAAAAAGCCCTCATCCGGACCGTTATCGAAAATGACATCAGCATGTGCGGAGTGCTTGGAGCATATGTCGCCGTGCTTGCCGCCAAAAAATTAAACTTGCAAAACTGCCGTCTTGCCGGTTATGATACTTCGGCAAGCGTTTCCGGCGACACAAGCCGGGTTGTGGGGTATGCGGGGCTGTATTTTTATTGATTTCGTTTCTCCTTGCCGCTCCTGACCGCAGCCGGCGGGCAGGCAAATCCATGCATGCGCCGTTAAAAAAGCTAATATGGTTTGCAGCAATTCGGAAAAAACATCTTGTCATGAAAACAAGGGACACAAATCACCAAATTCAGGTTTTTTCCTGTATGCCGGTCAAATGAAAAGGAGTTGCCATGCTCTCGAAAAGAATGAATAAACTGGGAACGGAAAATGCGTTTCAAGTCGCCTTGCGGGCAGCCAGACACCAAGAAGAGGGAAATATTGTTTATCCGTTCCATTTGGGGGATTTAAATTTTAAAACTCCCGACCCTGTGACGGAAGCGATGTTCAAAGCCGTACGGGACGGAAAAACCGGCTATTGCCCCGCTGCCGGCATCATGCCTCTTCGGGCAGCCCTTGCGGAAGAAATCAACGCCACCCGCAAAACGGCTTTCACGCCTGAAAGCGTTCTTATCCAAACCGGAGGCAAGCCTGTCATCGCCAAATTTCTGCTCGGCTTCATGAACGAGGGCGACGAAGTCCTGTTCCCGAACCCCGGTTTTCCGATTTATGAATCATTTATCGAATTTCTAGGCGGAACGGCGAAACCCTATGGCTTTTTGGAAACGGAACGGGGATACGCCATTGACATTGAAGCCTTGGAAAAAGCCATTACCCCGAAAACGACCTGTATCATCGTCAATGACTTTCAAAACCCCACGGGATCGGAAGCAAGCAAGGAAGAACGTGAAAAACTGGCGGAACTGATTTTAAAACATAATTTGACGGCGCTCATAGACGAGGCGTATTTCGATATCCGCTACGAGGGAAAATCAACGTCCGTTTTAGAAATCGAGGAAGTCCGCGAACATTGCGTCCTGCTTTACACGTTTTCCAAAAAATTCGCCATGACCGGCTGGCGCGTGGGAGCGATGATCGCACCTGAAAAATATATCCCGCAGCTTTCAAAACTCAATGTCAACATAGAATCATGCACCCCGCATTTCACCCAATACGGCGCTTTGGCTGCCCTCTCCCTGCCTGAAAGCGAAAATAAGAAAATCATTGACGAGCTGCGCATACGCCGTGATTTGGCGGTAACATTGCTCAACGAAGTTGACGGCGTCCACTGTCCGAGTCCGAACTGCGCTTTTTATCTGTATCCCAATGTGACCAAACTCATGGCGAAAAAAGGCTTCGGCGGCGATTACGCCGCATTTGCGGAAGATGTGCTTGTAAAGACAGGTGTTTCTTTTTGCACCCGCGAACATTTCGGCAAAAAGCAAGCCCATGAAACGGAAAACTTCGTCCGCCTGGCTTTTTCCGGCGTCAATGCGGAACAAATCGCAAAAGCCTGCAAGGCGTTAAAAGAATACGCCAGCTGAACGGATACTGCTTTTAAAACCGCTTATTGATACTATGACGATACCATGCCTGATTAATGTTTTTTGTCCGCAAAGATATTGCGGACAAAAAAAACACGGTACAAAAACTTCCGCCGCCGAAAAGCGTGTTTGACGGTGAAAAGTCCAAACCCTTATCTCTGAAAAATGAAAATATCAGGCAAGTTTTTTCAAAAAACGTGTATTGTCTTCCCAACGGCGTTTAGTAAAGTGAGAAAAACGAAAAGGAGCTGACATGGGTAAAAACGTTTTAATACTTTCGGCAAGCCCGAGGAAAAACGGCAATTCCGAAACCCTTGCCGACGCTTTCATACGCGGTGCGGAAGAAGCCGGGAATACTGCTGAAAAAAATCTGCTTATACGATAAAAACATCGGTTTTTGCAAGGGCTGTCTTTCCTGCCAAAAAACAAGACGCTGCACAATCCAAGACGACGCGGACACCATTATTGGAAAAATGAAACAAGCAGATGTCCTGGTGTTCGCAACCCCGATTTATTATTATGAAATGTGCGGACAAATGAAAACCATGCTTGACAGGACAAATCCGCTGTACGGCACGGATTATCTTTTCCGGGACATTTATCTTCTTGCGGCTGCCGCCGAAGATGACGGACATGCCGCCGACGGTGCCGTGCAAGGACTTTCAGGCTGGACAGCGTGCTATCCGAAATCCCGTTTAGCAGGCGTTGTCTTTTGCGGCGGAGTGAATGCCGTTGGAGAAATCAAAGGAAACAGAAAACTCATTGAAGCCTATGAAATGGGCAAAAATGTTTAGGAGCAAACTATGAAACGCACGCTTATGGGATTATTTTTTATCGCAGGGCTTTTTCTGGCTTTGAACGCCGCCGCCGCGGCGCCTAAAAATGCCGCAAACTTAAAAGGAACAGTGATCATGAAAACAAAAGAACTGAACTTAACGGATGAATGGGACAAAACCTTTCCTAAAAGCGAAAAGGTAAACCACAAAAAAGTAACGTTCGTCAACCGCTACGGCATACCACTGGCAGCCGACGTATACGAACCCAAAAATGCCAAAGGAAAATTGCCCGCCCTTGCGGTGAGCGGTCCTTTCGGGGCGGTGAAAGAGCAGGCTTCCGGACTTTACGCCCAGACAATGGCGGAAAGAGGCTTTTTAACGCTTGCCTTCGACCCCTCTTATACGGGCGAAAGCGGCGGCGAACCGCGCAATGTGGCTTCTCCGGACATCAATACGGAAGATTTCATGGCTGCCGTTGATTTTCTTTCCGTGCAGAAAAACGTCGACCCTGATCAAATCGGCATAATCGGCATTTGCGGTTTCGGAGGCTTGGCATTGAACGCGGCGGCTTTGGACACGCGCATAAAAGCGACAGTCACGTCCACAATGTACGATATGACCCGCGTTACCGCCAATGGCTATTTTGACAATGAAAACAGCGAAGAAGCAAGGTATGAAAAGCGCAAAGCCATGAGTTTGCAGCGTACGGAAGACTATAAAAACGGTGTTTATGCAAGCGCGGGAGCTTTGCCTGATATTGCGCCCGACGGCGCACCTCAATTTTTAATTGATTATATCGGCTATTACCGCAACCGGGAAAGAGGATTTCATCCCCGCTCCCAAGGGGAGGGACTCGGCTGGAACGCAACGGGCTGCGAATCCTTTCTCAACATGCCTATCTTGCAGTACAGCAACGAAATACGCAGCGCCGTTCTTATCATCCACGGCGAAAAAGCCCATTCCTGCTATTTCAGCAAAGACGCTTATGCGAACATGATAAAAAACAATCCTCACAAAGACAACAAGGAGCTTCTGCTCATCCCCGATGCCGTGCACACGGATTTATACGACAGGACGGACATCATTCCCTTTGACACGATAGAAACGTTTTTCAGAAAAAATTTAACACAAAAATAACATAATCCATATTGCCTTGTAAAAAGCCGTCCGAAGCAGGGCGGCTTTTTTTAAACGGGATTTTTGGTCCGCAAAATTTTCCGCCGGATTTTTTGCCGCATATCAACCGCTCTTCGGATTTTCAAACAATCATTTCAATAAACCGGACAAACTTCGCCCGGAAAAACAACGCCGTCCCGCCGTTAAAATTTCCAGCCGCGGAAATTTGCGAAGAGAACATACGGAAAAAATACATTGCTGCAGCATGGCAGACGGTTATAAAAAAACGGGGTATCGGCACATAAGAAAATTTTTTATCATACTGTAAAAAATATCGCAAAAAACAAGCCATGGTTTCACCATGATTTCAAACCGTCAATCAATAAAAAGAAGCCGTTGACAATAAAAAGCAATGAGCGAATAAACGAATACCGGCAATAAAAAAGCACACAGGTTGCATTTTCCCTGCGTGCTTTTCGCATATCAAAAATCGCCCAATCGTACGGCAATTAAAAAATTACTTTTCTTTTCTGGGATTTGCTTCATTCACTTTGAGAGTACGTCCGCCATATTCGGAAGCATTCAATTTTTCTATCGCTTTAAGAGCTTCCTCATCTTCCATTTCAACAAAACCGAAACCTTTCGGTTTGCCGGTGTCACGGTCATGAATAAGCTTGGTTGAAAGCACGGAACCGAATTGTTCAAAGAGCTGTTTTAATTGTTCTTCAGAAGTTGACCAGGGTAAATTACCAACATAAATTGACTTAGCCATTGGAAAATCCTCTCTTAAATTTGCCGAATAAAAATATTCTATATGTTAAATTTCGCACAAATTATCGTATTAGTCAAGTTTTAGCCTCATATTATGCCAAACTTTTTACAAAAAAAGCACATCTTGAAAAAAATCACAAAATTCCGCTGAAAATTTCATGCCGTACCGTGTTCGGGCATGATGAAAAACACGGTTTTTGAACAGAATAAAAACGCTATGACTGCTGACTTTCCGGGGGCAAACCGTTCAGGCGGCGCAATACGTCATGCAGGAAAACCGCACCCGCTCTTTATTTCTGCTTTCACCCCCTTATGCAGGCATTGTCTTGCCCGTCCTTTTTACCGCCCCTTTTCCGCCTTGCCCCCCCGCCCGAAGCACCTGCCGAAGCCGACGCATATTTTTCCTTTCATAAACGGACGTTGCTTGACAAAATCGCATATTCTTCTAAAATAAAAAAAACATTAAACGAGTTGACTATGAAAAACGAATCCATAGGCATTGCGAAAGAGGGGTATCCCGTCATCGCTTTGCTTGCTGTAACGGCAGTAATTTTTGCAATATTCCAATGCTATTTGGGCGCACTGCTTTTTCTTGCGCTTTTGTGGTTCAGCGTTTACTTCTTCCGTGACCCCGAGCGTGTCGTGCCAAGCGCCGAAAACATAGCGGTAAGTCCCGCCGACGGTAAAATCATCCGTATTCAAAAAAAACAAGATCCTGTTTCCGGTGAAGAAAAAACATGCATTTCCATTTTCATGAATCTGTTCAGCGTGCATGTGAACAGAAGCCCCGTTTCCGGCACATTGCAGAAAATCGCTTATTTTCCGGGCAAATTTCTTAATGCGTCTTTTGACAAGGCAAGCACGGACAATGAACGCTGCGCCTATCTTGTCACAGACGGGCAAGACAAGTCTTGGGTTTTTGTGCAGATCTCCGGACTTATCGCCCGCCGTATCGTTTGCCGCGCCGACGAAGGCGACACATTGAAACGCGGACAGCGTTTCGGACTTATCCGTTTCGGTTCACGGGTTGATTTGTATATTCCGGATGAGTATGAAAGCGCCGTGAAAATCGGCGAACAAGTTTTTGCGGGGCAAAGCGTCATCGCAAAAAAACAAGGCTGAGCTCAAAAAACAAAACTATAAGGCAAAATTATGACTGAACGGAAAAAACCGCATAAAGGCGTTTACGTGCTTCCCAACCTTTTTACGGCAGGAAGCTTGTTTGCGGCTTTTTTATGCGTGACATACTGCTTTAAAGGACAATTCCAAGCTGCAGCCCTTTCCATTTTCTTAAGCGCGGTTCTGGACGGACTGGACGGAAAAGTCGCCCGTCTGACCAATACGGCAAGCCAATTCGGCATCGAGTTTGACTCGTTGGCGGATATGGTCGCTTTCGGGCTTGCTCCCGGCGTGCTTGCGTGGACATGGCAATTGGAGGCGTACGGCAAACTGGGAACCGCCGTTTCCTTTTTGTTCGTGGCTTGCGCTGCGCTGCGTCTGGCGCGTTTCAATGTCGATGTCGCTGTTGTTTCCAAGCGTTTCTTCATCGGTCTGCCAAGTCCTGCGGCAGGCTGCACCTTAGCCGCCTTTGTGGTTTTCGTTCCTTATCTGCCTGAAAGTTTTTTACCGTATTTACCACAGTTCACGTTGTTTTTATGCATATTGGCGCCCCTTTTGATGGTGAGCCGCGTACGGTATTTTTCATTTAAAGAATACGGCTTTGTCAAAGAACATCCTTTCAGCGTTCTCGTTGCCGCCATGCTCATATTGATTCTGCTTTTCAGCGAGCCGTTTTTCTTCATGTTCGCCGTCATTTTCGTTTATATCATCTGCGGTATCGTCTATACTTACGTATATATGCCAAACAGAAAGCACAGCCTATTGCGCCGGCTGCAAAAGTCAGGTGACGGCACTTGTGAATAAAAAAATAAATAAATACAACATATTACATAAGTCGCCTGTCAAATATTTTTTGGCAGGCTTTTTTAAAAACAACAGCCTGACTGGAGGAGCTATGAATAACAGAGTTTACATTTTTGACACGACGCTTCGCGACGGAGAGCAAAGCCCCGGAGCGACCATGAACCTGCAGGAAAAACTGCGCCTTGCGGAACAGCTTGAAAAACTCGGAGTCGACTGCATTGAAGCGGGTTTTCCAGCCTCAAGCCAAGGAGATTTTGAAGCTGTCAAAGCCATTGCGGAAAAAGTGAAAAACTGCCAGGTGGCAGGACTTGCCCGCTGTATGGAAAAAGATATCGAACGCACATGGGAAGCGATCAAAAACGCCAATCACCCCCGTATCCACACGTTTTTGGCGACTTCTCCCATTCACATGCAATACAAGCTCCGCAAAGAGCCCGAAGAAGTGTTGGCTATGATTGAAAAGGGAGTGAAATTCGCAAGAAGCCTTTGTCCGGTGGTGGAATTTTCAGCCGAAGACGCCTCCCGCTCCGACAAGGATTTTTTGGTGAAAGCCGCCGCAACCGCAATCAATGCCGGGGCGACCGTCATCAATTTGCCCGATACCGTGGGCTATGCGATTCCAAGCGATTACGCGGAACTCATCGGCTACGTGATTAAAAATTGCCCGGTATCGGACAAGGCGGTTTTCAGCGTGCATTGCCATGACGATTTAGGGTTGAGCGTTTCCAATACCTTGGCTGCCATCGGGGCGGGCGCAAGACAGGCGGAAGTCACTCTTTGCGGTATCGGGGAACGGGCGGGCAACACGTCCTTGGAAGAAGTCGTCATGGCGCTCAATGTGCGCAGGGATTTGTTCCATTTGGAAACCGGCATTGTCAAAGAACAGCTTTTCCCATCCTGCCGCCTGCTCTCCATGATTATAGGCAAGCCGATCCCTGCCAACAAAGCCATTATCGGGGGCAATGCGTTCGCCCACGAATCAGGCATACACCAAGACGGCATGCTCAAAAACCGTGAAACCTATGAAATCATGACTCCGCAAAGTATCGGACGGATAAGTTCCGACATTGTGATAGGCAAGCATTCAGGACGCAATGCGGTGCGCAGCAAATTGGAAAGTTTGAACATCACCGATTTGACGGAAGAACAGTTCGAACAAATTTTCAATGCCATAAAAGCCCTTGCGGACAAGAAGAAAACCATTCATGACGAAGACATTGAATCCCTTGTCGTCGGCGAAGTCTACCGCATGCCCGACAGTTTCAAACTGCTTTCCGTTTCCGTGCACAGTTCTACGGATATTTTGCCCGCTACCGCCGCCATTTCTCTGGAAGTCAAAGGCGAGATAAAATGCAGGGCGGGGCTCGGGGTCGGTCCTATCGATGCCGTGTTCAATGTCATTGCGGATATTCTGGAAAGAAGCCCCGAAGTGGAACGCTATGCCGTCAATGCCGTAACCGGCGGAACGGACGCCCAGGGCGAAGTGACCGTCACCCTTGCCGAAAACGGCATAACCGTTACGGGACGCGCCTCCCACCACGACATCATCACCTCCAGCGCCAAGGCTTACGTTGACGCGATGAACCGCATAGTCCGCAAAGAAAAGGACGAAAATTACTAGTTGCAAGATTTTGAAAAATCAATAAGATATATACGTTATTCCGAGCTGTAAAAGGAGATTAGAATGGCTCATACCCTTGCTCAAAAAATACTGCAGATGCATACGGACGAAGAAATCCGTGAAGCAGGCCAAATTGTACGTTGTAAAGTGGATTTCGTTCTTGCCAATGACATCACGGCGCCGCTGGCGATCAAATCATTCAGGCAAATGGGCGCGAAAGATGTTTTTGACAAGGATAAGATCGCTCTTGTCATGGACCATTTCACTCCTCAAAAAGATATTGATTCCGCAAACCAAGTCAAAGGAACACGCGAATTTGCACGTGCTTACGGTATCACCCACTATTACGAAGGCGGCGAAGCGGGGGTCGAACACGCCCTTTTGCCTGAAAAAGGACTTGTGAAACCGGCAGACATCGTCATCGGTGCCGACAGCCATACCTGCACATACGGCGGACTCGGAGCGTTTGCCACGGGCATGGGCAGCACGGACATCGCCGGAGCCATGGCGCTTGGCGAAACATGGTTTAAAGTCCCTCCGACCGTTCGCGTCACCTTTAACGGCACCCTGCCTGAATATGTGAGCGGAAAAGATTTGATTTTGACCACTATCGGAAAAATCGGCGTTGACGGCGCGTTATACAAAGCCTTGGAGTTTGACGGCACAGCCATTGAAAGCCTTTCTGTCGAAGGCCGCCTCACCATGGCGAACATGGCGATTGAAGCAGGCGGAAAAGCCGGGCTTTTCGCTTCCGACGACAAAACGCTTGAATACTGCAAAGCGCATAAAAATCCGAACCCTGTGCGTATCGGCGCGGATAAGGGCGCCAGCTACGAACGGGAGCTTGTTTTCGATGTGAACGGCATGGAACCTGTGGTCGCCTGCCCGCATTTGCCCGAAAACGTGAAACCCGTTTCCGAAGTGGGCGAATTGCCTTTGAACCAGGTTGTTATCGGTTCATGCACAAACGGGCGCATCAGCGATATGCGCGAGGCGGCAGCCATTCTTAAAGGCAGAAAAGTAGCCAAAGATGTCCGCTGCATCATTTTGCCGGCAACGCCGACAATTTGGAAACAAGCCATGAAAGAAGGTTTACTGGAAATCTTCATGGACGCAGGCTGTATTGTAGGTCCCGCCACCTGCGGTCCCTGCCTTGGCGGACATATGGGAATTTTGGCGGACGGCGAACGTTCCCTTGCGACGACCAACCGCAATTTCAAAGGACGTATGGGAAGTTTGCAGTCCGAAGTTTATCTTTCTAATCCTGCTGTCGCAGCCGCAAGTGCGGTTCTTGGCGTCATCGGCAGTCCAAAAGCATTATAAGAAGCGAGGAAACAATGAAATATCAAGGAAAATCCCATAAAGTGGGTGATCATATAGATACCGACGCTATCATTCCCGCACGGTTTTTAGTGACGACCGATGCCAAAAAACTCGGGGAAAACTGCATGGAAGGCTTGGAGCCCGATTGGATAAAACGCGTGAGCCAGGGCGACATCATGGTCGCGGGACGCAATTTCGGGTGCGGCTCCTCGCGTGAACACGCTCCCGTCGCCATTGTCGGAGCCGGCATGCCCATAGTCATCGCTCACAGTTTTGCGCGCATTTTTTACCGCAACAGTTTCAATATGGGCTTGCTGCTGCTTGAAATAGGCGACGAAGTGGAAAAAATCGGCGACGGCGACAACCTGGAAGTGGATACTGACGCGGGGCTTATCCGCAATTTGACGACCGGCGTTGAAATTCCTTTCCCCCCCCTTCCTCCTTCGATGCAGGACCTGCTGCGGCGCGGCGGGTTAATTCCTTACGTGCAAAGCAGACTGTAAAAAATAGAAAAAATAGGGATAATTTCCCTATTTTTTTTGTTTTCACCCTATCTTTTAATGGCTGCTTACCGATTAGGGTAGTTAACATATTTTTTGGAGGCTGTATGAGGCTATCAGTTAAATTATCCCTTGTTTTTAGCGCTATTATTTTGCTTTTAATAGTGCTTGCAGGTATTTCATGGTATAAGATCAATGACATGCAACGCATGAAATACCTTATTACGGAAACAGAAGATGCGGCGTCACAAACGGCGCTTGCCAAGGAAGTCGCCATTCTTGCCGTTTCCAATGATGACCCCAGTTATTTTAAACTAATCAAAGAACACATTACCAATGCGAGCAGCCATGCCGCCAATGTCCGCAAATTCGCCAAAGCGGAATCAACTGTCAATGCCGTTACAGCCTATGAAAAAGAAATCAGCCAGCTCATTGTTTCAGTCGATACCATGATCGGTGATTTCAACGCACTTTCAGAACATACCAAAATTATCAACAATGATTTTGAAAATATTGAACAACAAATCACAGCAATCGTCAAAGAAGAACAATCCCGCCTTATCCGCGGCGGAGCAGCCAATTTGGTCGCCATTCAGGCCATCCATACCAACATGCTTGAAATCGAAGCCCATTTGGAAGCGTATTTGCGTATTTCCACGCAAGAGAATTTGAACGAATTTCTTGAGCACATGGAGGAATTGGACGGATTTGCCGCCATGTACAGCGACAGAAGCGAAAAATTCAGCGGCGTATGCGGTAATATTTTAAAGTATGTGGACGATTTGCAGCAATTCATCGAATTTGCTCGAGCATTCCAAGCTTCCGTCGCCAACGAATCGGAACAATTGGACGAACTTGGCAGGCTCGCCCAAAATCTTTCCCAAGCCGTACGCCAACAATACGACAATGTTAAAAACAGCGCCGTGACCACTCTGTACATAACCGCTCTCTTAGCTGTTTTGCTTGGCATTGTGCTTACCATTTATATCAGCAAGTCCGTTGCGAAACAGCTTGGCGCAGACCCCGGCGAACTGGTAAATCTCGCGGACAGAGTCATTGCCGGCGATTATGAAGTTGATGACGGCAGCAAGCATATCGGGGTATTCAACAATATTATCCTCATGGTTAATAAAATGAAAGAAACCCTTGAGTTTTCACAAGAAATTCTTGCAAGCCTGCCGACACCCACCGCTGTTTTCGGTTCGGACAACAAGCTTAAATATGCAAACGCCCAAATGCTCAGTCTGACTGAAAACCAAAAGCCTTTGGCTGACTGCATAGGCATGACTTCCGGTGAATTTTTCTACCGCAATTCCGGCAGGGAAACGCAAATTTCACTCGCCATCAACTCAAGGGAAGCGAAAAGCCTTTTGGCAGCCGAATACACCCCGCTGAAAGATAAGACCTATTATGTGGACGTTGCGACAGAACTTATCAAAGATAAGGAAAGCAACATCACGGATGTGATCACCGTATGGATAGATGTGACCAACCAAACATTGGCAGCCCAGCAAATCGAACAAGCCCACCATAATATGCAGGATGTTGCGAAAGAACTGGAACAGGTCGCAACCATCGCTTCTTCCGCTTCCGAACAGCTTTCCGCCCAAATCGAACTTTCCGAAAACGGGGCGCAGGACCAGGCGGACCGCGTAGCCACGACAGCGACCGCTCTTGAAGAAATGAACGCGACCGTTCTTGAAATCGCAAGAAACGCCGGCACGACTTCCGACAGTGCGGCAACAGTGCGTTCCGAAGCTTCCGCAGGCTCCGAATCCATGCAGGAATGTGTAAAAGCAATGCAGGACGTGCGCGGCGAATCCCTGAAGCTGCAAACGGAAATGGGTGTTCTTTCCGAACATGCGCAAGCGATTAACGAAATTATGAACGTGATTTCCGATATTGCCGACCAAACAAACCTCCTTGCTCTGAACGCCGCTATCGAAGCCGCACGGGCAGGTGAAGCGGGACGCGGATTTGCGGTTGTTGCAGACGAAGTCAGAAACCTTGCCGAAAAAACCATGGCAAGCACCACCGATGTGGGCAATGCTATCTCTTCCATTCAAAAATCAACCATTGACAATACCCATCTTGTGGCGAACGCCGTAGAAAAGATTGAAAAAGTTACCGAAATGGTAAGTGACGCCGGCGAAGCGCTCCTTGGCATTGTAAAGCTTGCCGACACAACCGCCGACCAAGTGCACGCCATTGCCACCGCTTCGGAAGAACAATCCGCAACCAGTGAAGAAATCACCCAATCCGTTGACAGTATCAACAGCATTGCGAAAGAAAACGCCCAAAATATGGCTGAAGCAAAGCAAGCTGTCAATGAAGTGGTAACGCAGTCACGCGTTCTTTCCAATCTCATTATCAAATTGCAAGGCTGATCATAAATAAAACAATCGATAAAAAGGCATTAGCGATAATGCCTTTTTATTTTTTAAAAACAAAAAAATATAGACAAAACCTATACCAAACTTGTTTTATTATCTAATTTTATCAATATGTTATTGCAATATTAAGCCGTATTGAAAGGGGGCAGGTTTTCGGAAAAGTTTCCCCCTGAAAGTTTAATTTTCATATATGTAATTCCTGATGTTATAAGGAAATGCTCCCGCCGCATTGCATACTTCGCCTCTTTCCCGTCGCTCATATCGTTTTCTCATTTCGCCCGCTTTCAACAATCCGCCGCAAAAACCGCCCCCCAATGCTGAAAGCATTTGAATGCCGTTTTGCGTTCAATACGGCAAGAACAAAAGAATTAAAAATCACTTCTTGCAATAAAGCATGCTTTTCCGCTTGCAAAATTTTTTAAATCTTCTAAATTGAAGATACTGTCACTTTTAATTAGGAAACGTTATGAACAATGCAACGGCAGTTAAATCCCAAGCGGATCAGAGCAAAAAAGACGGCTCACTGCTTGTTTTTCTCGGAGCTTTATGTTTCAGCGGTTCCGGAACCATACAAGCCTTGGCGCCAGACGAAGCGACCCCTTTCATTGTCGGGGCGCTGCGGCTTTTGGTCGCGGGGATGTTCCTTATCGCATGGTGTTACGGCAAAAGACTTTTTCAACCTTTAAAAGCCGATTATTTTAAATTGTTTCTTTCCGCCTCGGCTTTGGCAGGTTTCCAGATCACGTTTTTCCTCGGCGTGCAAAAAGCCGGCGTTGCGGCGGGAACTGTCGTCACCATTGGCACAACGCCCATAATGGCGGCTGTTTTCGGTCTGCTTTTTTATGGGGAAATTCCGTCGAAAAACTGGTATGTCAGCACCGCCATGGCTATTTTCGGGCTTGTCCTGCTCAACCTCAACGGGACTGAAACGTTCAGCGTGACCGCATTGCTCTTCCCGCTGTCCGCAGGCACGATTTACGCTTTTTACCTTTCCCAGTCAAAAGATTTGGTGCGGGAAAACAGCCCGGAACTGGTAATGACCTATCTTTTCCTCATAGCCTCATGCCTGCTTATTCCCATATGGGTTTTCTTTCCCTGCGCATGGATTTTGAGCGTACGCGGCATTACCGTCGCCCTGGGGCTCGGCATTCTGACAACCGCCCTCGCTTACTGCCTTGTCATGGCGGGTCTGAAAAACTGCGACACCGCCAAAGCCGCAACCCTCAGCCTCGGCGAACCTCTCGGCGCAGCCGTTTTGGGTTTTGCCGTTTTGCACGAAGCCCTCAATCTTTGGGGTTTAATCGGAATAGCGGCGATATTCGCAAGCGTTCTTATCCTTGTTTATCAGCCGGGAAAGAAAAATATTTAATTTTTGCACATTTTTCTTGACAGGGTAAAAAATAACCGATAAGTATTTCGCATAACATTTTAGACCTAATGGACTTTGTTCTGTTGGTTTTGAGGAGTTTATAATATGAAGAGTTTCAAAATTCTTGCTCTTTTGTTTATGGTAGTTTTTGCTGCTGCATGTTCTAAAACTGCACCTGTTGAATCAACCGGACAACAAGATTTGGCAGCTATTGATGTTGCAGCTCAGCAAATTAGCAGACGGTATCATTTATTTTGACTTTGATAAATATGATATCAAAGACGAATACCGTGAAGTTCTCAATCAAAAAGCTGCTCTTATGCGTCGAATTCCCAGCATCCGCGTAAGAATTGAAGGTCACACCGACGAACGCGGCACTCAAGAATACAACTTGGCTCTCGGCGAACGCCGTGCTAAGGCTGCTTACGAATTTCTCGTTCTTTTAGGTGTAAATCCTAACCAATTAGAAATCATCAGCTACGGTAAAGAAAAACCAGTTGTTGACGGTTCTAACGAACAAGCTTGGTCTGCTAACCGCCGTGACAACTTCCGCGTTATCGCACGCTAACGGCTAAAATAAAAATTTCGGGACGTGGCGCAGCTTGGTAGCGCATCTGCTTTGGGAGCAGAGGGTCGCTGGTTCGAATCCAGTCGTCCCGACCATTTGAGAAGGGAAGTCATACGGCTTCCTTTTTTGATTTACCTTTTTTTCATGTTCGCAAATTTTCGGAACGAACACCAAGATATACATAAGCAATTGACATACGTCTTTCTTTCTTCTTCCACCGGTTCTTAACGTTCTTAAAATTGCTGAACAAACATACTCTGCTTATTGCCGGATTACGTTTGGTTATCCAAGCAAGTAAATAAAAATTTCGGGACGTAGCGCAGTCTGGCAGCGCGTCTGCTTCGGGAGCAGAAGGTCGCTGGTTCAAATCCAGTCGTCCCGACCATCTCAAAAAGGAAGTCAAACGACTTCCTTTTTCTGTTTAAATAACACAACCATTATCATATAACAAAGTATATTCTCTTTCACTTTGAACCAAAATTATGGTCTTAAATTTTTATTTTCAATTCAACTTGAAAAATTTTCGTATATAGAATAAATTTACAAAAATGACAAAAGGAAATTCCATGGAATTTATCACTGCAAATACGACACTCTCCAAAACAAACAGTTCACAGGCAGCAGTTTTACATTCAAAAGAAAACATCAATTATTCTATTGAGCAGATAAATCCGCCATGTTTTATTCCAACAGAGATAGCTAACACTACGAATGACACTCTTAATACTGATACTGAAAAAATGGCAAAACCTTTTTTAAAATGGGCTGGAGGAAAAAAACAACTCATTGAGGTAATCAGACAATATTATCCCTTTACGCAAACTATCACAAAATATGCAGAGCCATTTGTAGGCGGCGGAGCTATCTTATTTGATATTTTAAACAATTTTAAGCTCAAACAAATCTATATTAGCGATATAAACCCTAATTTAATAAAAACGTATAGTTGCATTCGGGATAGTCTTCATGAATTGCTTGAGTTACTAAAAAAATACCAAAATGAATATATTCCGCTAACCGCAGAAAGCAGAAGAATATATTATAATGAAAAACGCAGGTTATTTAATAATAAAACAAACCTTTCCGATATTGAAAAAGCCAGTCTTCTTATTTTTCTCAATAAAACATGTTTTAATGGACTATATCGGGTAAATAAAAAAGGTGAATTTAATGTTCCAATGGGAACATACAAAAATCCTGCCATTTATGATGAAAGAAATTTATATCTTGTTTCACAAAAATTACAAAATATAGAAATTAATTGTGCAGATTTTACAAACTCTTTTGATTTTATAGATAATCAAACTTTTGTATATTTTGATCCACCTTACAGACCCTTATCGCAAACAGCCAGCTTCACTTCTTATGCCGAAAATGAATTTGACGATACAGCACAAAGAACTCTTGCTCAATTTATTGAAAAAATTGATAAAAAAGGAGCAAAGTTTTTGCTTTCCAATTCCGATCCAAAAAATCTGGATGAAAATGATATGTTCTTTGAAGACTTATACTCAAATTACAAAATAAAAAGAACAAAAGCCGCACGCATGATAAATTGTAAAAGTGAAGCTCGGGGAACAATAAACGAATTACTTATTTCTAATTTTTAAGGAAACATTATGCCTAGAGATTTTAATACATGGTTAGCAACAATGAAAAATAGTATCGCAAGCTATGACTATTATATTGATTTTAATAAAATTTACCAAAATATTGAAACAATAAAAATTGAATTAAATATGTTAAATTCACTTATTGGCTCACAAAACATTGAACAGGAATTTATATCATTAGTAACACAATACCCCAACGTCTTAAAATGCATACCGTTATTATTGGCTGTTCGAAATAATGAAATTTATGCAACAGACGGCGAAGGTGAATTTCTATATCAATTTCAAAAGGCTAACTATTCCTTAGAACAATATTGTATCTTTATGCAAAAAACAGGACTGTTTGATTTAATTTCAAAGCATCTTATTAATAATTTAGTTGATTATGCGACAGGTATCGAAACAGGTCTGGATTCAAACGGCAGAAAAAATCGTGGCGGACATTTAATGGAAAATCTTGTTGAAAATTATCTTCAGCGTGCAGGATTTCAAAAGAACATCAGCTACTATAAAGAACTAACAATTAAAAAAATCACTGAAAATTGGAATATTGATCTTTCTGCTATTTCAAATCAAGGAAAAACCGTAAAACGGTTTGATTTTGTTGTGAAAACTGCCGACAATCTCTATGCTATTGAAACGAATTTTTATGCCAGCAATGGAAGCAAACTCAATGAAACGGCAAGAAGTTATAAAAATATTGCTCTTGAAGCCAAATCCATTCCAAATTTTACTTTTATATGGATAACAGACGGCAAAGGCTGGGAAACAGCTCGGCATAATTTGGAAGAAACCTTTGACATTTTACCCACGCTTTATAATATCAGCGACTTAGAAAACAATATTTTTTCCACACTTTTTATTTAGGCGATAATGAAAAAAATAAAAAAATACCAACCTGATGATTTTACTTTGGAAATGACAACACACTGGTCTTTTCCAAAGCGTGGAAACTGGGCGACACACGATGCTAAATGGCGTGGAAATTGGTCACCATATATTCCAAGAAATATTTTGTTAAGGTATTCCAAAGAAAATGATTTAATTCTTGATCAATTTGCCGGGGGCGGAACAACACTGGTGGAAGCAAAACTATTAAATAGAAATTGCATCGGTGTTGATGTTAACGACATCGCTCTTACTCGCTGCCATGAAAAAATAAACTTTGAATGTGAAAATGCGAATGGAAAAATACACATTGTAAAAGGAGACGCCCGCAATTTAAATTTTATTGAAACAGAAAACATAGATCTTATCTGTACACATCCTCCTTATGCAAACATTATCCAGTATAGTGAAAATATAGAAGAAGATTTGTCTCGATTAAGCATTAAAAACTTTCTCAATGAGATGGAAAATGTTGCGAAAGAATGTTTTAGGGTACTTAAAAAAGATAAATTCTGTGCTATTCTTATGGGAGATACAAGACAAAAAGGCTGTATCGTTCCCATGTCTTTTGACGTTATGAAAATTTTCCAACAAACAGGCTTTACATTGAAAGAACTGATTATTAAGGAACAACATAATTGCAAAGCAACAGGTTATTGGAAAACGAACAGCATTAAATACAATTTTCTGCTTATCGCCCATGAATATTTATTTATTTTCAGAAAATAAAAAGCCGTTATCATTATAACGGCTAATAAAACCTATCGTTTTATATTAATTATTATACTTATAGGTTATGATGTAAAAAGCACATAACCATAATAAGGTTACACCAAATTTTATTCATTATATTGCGATCTTACAGCACTTTTTTACCGCCGAGGTAAGCGGCACAGACACGTCCCCGCAATTTTCGTCCCAAGAAAGGCGTATTGGCTGATTTTGAATAGAAACTTTCCTTATCCGCCGTCCATTCAATTTCCGGGTCAAAAAAGAAAAAGTCCGCAACATCGCCTTTTTCAAAACCATTGTAAGGCAATTTAAAGCGCTTCGCAGGATTTACGGTATAGGTTCTGACAATATCCTCCTGCGTCAAAACGCCCTCGCACACGAGCTGCCAAAGCAAAGTCAGGGCGGTATCCAGTCCGCTGATGCCATTGGGCACCATATCAAGGGGGTTCTCCTTTTCATGTTCGGCATGGGGGGCGTGGTCCGTTATCATGCAGTCGATAACTCCGCTCTTCACAGCCGCGCGCATGGCGAGCACATCGTCCCAAGTCCGCAGGGGAGGATTGACTTTCGCATTGGTATTGTAATTATCAACGGCATTTTCATCGAGAATGAGATAATGGGGGCATGTTTCAGCCGTAACGTCAACGCCTCGTTCCTTCGCGCGTCTTATGAGCTCCACGCTTTTACGGCAGGAAACATGGGCGATATGCACGGGCAAATTCAAATATTCGGCAAGCATGATATCACGCCCGACCTGCAAAGCCTCGCCTATGTCAGGCTGTCCTTTCACGCCCAGTTTCGCGGATAAATTTCCCTCATTCATATGCGCTCCGCGGGCAAGATAGGGATCTTCGCAGTGGTCGATGAAAAGCATGCCGAGATCGCTTGCGTACTCCATAACGCGCCGGACTATTTCCGTATCGCATAGGGGCACGCCGTCATTGGAAACGGCGGTGCAGCCCGCTTCCGCCATTTCTCCGAGGGGCGCCAGCGCTTCCCCTTTCAGTCCGAGGGTGGCAGCAGCGACTGGGTGCAAAAACGGTCCGAACGGGTGCGTATTCCGGGCTTTTTCAAGCATATACCGTGTTATTCCCGCGTTATCATTTACCGGGCTCGTGTTAGCCATACAGAACACATGCGAATAACCGCCATGCAAAGCCGCCTCCAAGCCCGTATCGATATCTTCTTTCCACTCCATTCCGGGATCGCGGAAATGCACATGCACATCGATAAGGCTGGGGAAAAGGATTTTTCCCGCCATATCGCAAACGGAACAATTTTCCGGCGGGCTCATGTTTTCCGCAAGGGCGAGGACACGCCCCCCCTTTTTGCCGTAATTCTCACCATAATTTCGATACGTGCCGCAAAAGCCGTCCTTTTCATCGAAAACAAAACCGTGTTGCGCATTTTCTTCTGCATTTTCCGTCACAAGCAAATCAACGGTCTTGCCTAAATAAAGGGCATTTTTAAATAAAATCATTTCCTATTCCCCCACCTGCGGATTAAGCGTCATATCATCATTCCTTGTGCCGTAAAGATATAAAACAGCCATACGGGTAGCGACCCCGGCGGAAACCTGGTTCAGCACCAAACTATCGGCACAGTCGGCGATTTCGGAAGAAATTTCAAGCCCTCTGTTCATAGGTCCCGGGTGCAGGATTTTCGCATTGGGCTTTGCCTCCGACAGGTGCCTGCGCGTCAGACAATACCGGCGCGAATAATCCCCCAAATCAGGCAAAAGCCCCGCCGCCTGCCGTTCCAGCTGCAGACGCAGGCACATCACGGCGTCGGCTCCCTGCACAGCCTTGTTCAAATCGGAATAGACCTCAACGGGAAAATTGTCCAGATAGCGGGGCAAAAGCGTTTTAGGCGAGCAAATGCGCACATTGATACCGAAACGCGTCATCCAATGTATATTGGAACGGGCGACGCGGCTGTGATTGATATCCCCCAAAATAAGGAGGGTTTTGCCTGCAAATTCGCCATTCCACGCTTCACGCAGGGAAAAAGCGTCCAAAAGCGCCTGTGTCGGGTGGGCATGCCAGCCGTCCCCGGCGTTGACCACGCTGCAATTCAGGCGTTCAGCCAAAAACTGGGCGGCACCGGAACTGGAATCCCTGATGACAATGATATCGGGGTGCATGGCCTGCAAGGTAAGGGCTGTATCTTTCAGGCTTTCGCCTTTCTGCACGCTGGACCCGCTTTTTCCAAGCGCGAACGTGTCGGCTGACAAACGTTTCGCAGCCGTATCAAAAGAAAGTTTGGTGCGCGTGCTCGGTTCGGAAAAAAAGAGGGTGACCGTTTTCCCTTTCAAGGTGGGAACTTTCTTCACCGCTCTCAAATTCACTTCCTGAAAACGTTTTGCATTATCCAGTATGAACAGAATTTCTTCATCGGATAAATAGGTTACGTCCAACAAATCCTTATGCCGCCATTTTTGAATAGCCATATCAACCCCGCGGTTCTGCAAATCAATATGAAAAGGCTACTGTATTGCAGCCTTTTAGTAAAGAAAAAATTTTCCGTTTTTTTACGTGCCGTTTTCAGAAAAATCATTCCTGCAGCGAAGCGAAAATCGGTTCAAACAAAGGAGTCAGCAAAAGCGCCCCCTCTTCGCTGAAATGGTCGTCATCCCAATAAAGAGCCGTTTTCCCACGCACAACGTCATAAGCGGTTTTTTGAGGATTTAACAAATAAGGCGTCGGGTCCAAAAAATAAACATGCGGAAATTCCCCTGTCAATTTCTTTAAAAGCGCCGTTATTTCTTTTGTCCTTTCCTGATACGCCGCAGCAGATTCGCCTAAAATACCATTAATCCTGTCCGTACTCAAACCGAATAATCCGGAAAGCTTGTTGGCGGAAGCGGGAACATAGCCGGCAGCCTGAGGCGCCGGACCGACCAGATAAATGGTTTCCACCCCGTTTTTCCGCAGGAGCGATATGGTTTCTTTCAAACCGAAATATAAAACTTCCAAGGGATCTTCACTTTCAAAATCAAGGGATTTCAGGCTGAACCTAGCCACGGAATTTTTTCTCGGAATATCCACTCCGTTGATATAATAATCATACCGGTATGCGATAACGGCAGTATCAAAACGTGTTGTTTCCGTTTTTTCCCTGAACCCGTCGAAACTTTTCCCTATGTTTTTCCTGTCCGCGATGCTTCCGTCAAACGTATACGTACGATACGGCATGATATTGACATTCGTTGAAGAAACACGGTATTTTTCCCCCAGCTCCCGCATGAGCGGTCTTAAATGCCCGGAATGGCTGTCACCGATAAGCAATATCGAATGCGCGGAATTATCCGCCTCGTATTCGGCGGGAAGTTCAGGTTTGGTATACGCGAACCCGTCGTCAAAGGACAGGGTGAATTTCAAATTGTTGATAAATAACAATATCAAAGCAAAAGAGCAGGCAACGCCGAGCCAAAGCACGCCGTGTTTTTTGAAAATCGGCTTTTGGCGTACGGGTTTTTCGATAAAACGCCAGGAAAAAGCGGAAACCAAAAATATTACGGCAAGTAAAACACAGCCGCCCGCAAAATCAATATCCCTTCTGTAAAGCCAATTCTGATAATAAACCAAAACCGGCCAATGCCATAAATACAGGGAATAAGAAATAACCCCGATAAAAACAAGGACTTTGTTCTTTGTAAGCGTGTCCGCAAAAACAGACTGCAAACGTGTTCCGCCCGCGATATACAAAACAGCACCGAGGCAGGGGAACAATGCATAAAATCCCGGATACACCACATCGGCATAACCGATGATCGTCCCGAACATGAGCACTATCCCAAGGAAAAAACAAAACAGTTTATGTTTTTGCTCTTTCGGAGTCCAGCCGGTATAGGCGAGCAGGCTTCCGCACAAAAGCTCCCATGCCCTTGCGGGAAGCATATAAAAGGTGAATTTCTGATCATAAAAAACAAAAACGGCGGAAAAAAGGAAACTCAGCAAAAAAAGCGCAGACAAGACATGAACGATTTTTATTCCGCTTGTTTTTTTATATATATTAAGGATAAACAAGAGCAGAGGAAAAACAAAATAAAACTGTTCCTCGACACCCAGGGACCATGTGTGCAAAAGGGGCAATGTTTCTGCCGCAGGGTCGAAATAATTGGTATGCAAATAAAAATAAATATTGGGAACAGTCAGCAAAACACGCTTGGCGGAGCTGAAAACTTCCCGCCTTTCCAAAATATTGACCGAAGTGACCCATTCAAAAAGCACAATGCAAAAAACCATTGCAAACAAAGCCGGAAAAATTCTGCGTACGCGGTTTTCATAAAATTCCAAAAAACTGAACGTGCCGTCCGCAAGTTTTCGTTTGATAATGCCCGTAATCAGATAACCGGAAATCACAAAAAATATGCTGACGCCGACAAATCCGCCGCGGAAAAAGGGAATATGGGCATGATAAAAAATGACAGCCAAAACGGCTATCGCCCTCAGTACGTCTATATCCGATCTGTATTCTTTAGCCTGCATGGTTTCTCCTATCCGCCCTGTTTTCATTTTTCGCTTTTTGCTTTGCAATCCGGGCAAAAACAGGTTCATATGCTTCCATATGCAGCATTGCTCCCTCATGGCTTAAATGGTCGTCATCATAATAAAAGAGGTTTTTCTCATCCATAACCGCAAACTGCCGGGTATCCGCATTCAGATAGTAAGGGCTGATATCCACAAATTCAATCTGCGGATACTCTTCCCGCAGTATCGCGAAAGCCTCAAAAACATCCTTATTGCGCTGCCGGTATTCTGTTAATTTCTCGCCTAATTTTTCATTGATCTGCGATACGGGGTATTCAAAAAACAGCGTTAACATCGTTGCTTTATTGGGAACCATGTCTTTGGGTTCCGGCACGGGATATTGAATATAAATATGCTTTATTCCGTAACTGACAGCCTCATCGAGCATATCCCGCATGCTTTGTAAAAAAGCCTCTTGAGGAGTGAGCTTCTTATCAGGAATATAATAAATCGGAAATGCTTCATCCTGCGAATAATACCGTTCTTTGCCGTCGATTTTTTGCGAATAACGAAAAACAATGAAAAGATTTTCGCAGGAATACCGTTCAAACAATTCCGTCAGCCTGTTCCATTCCATTCGGACGATTTTTCCCCTCTTATAATTATACTTGGAAATAAAGGTGTTTTTCATTAATCTTTGATTACTGGTAATGCCTGTCAGCCGGTATTGTTCCGCCATTTTTTGAAATACGCTTTCTTCGGAAAACCTATGGCTATCCCCAATCAAAATGAAATCCACGGGGATTTTCCCTTTTACAGCCGCCTGCTTGGGAAAAGCCGTAAAACTTTGCGATCTGGAGTAATTGAACACATCATAAAGTCTTCCGTAACGCATATACGTTGCCATGGTAAAAATGCCTGCGGCGCAAACAAGCGTGACAATCCACAATATTTTTCTGTTTTTAAACAAAGGAAGCTGGCGGACCGGTCTTTCCACGAAGCGCCATGACAAATACGAAATGAAAATGGTAAGAACAATCAATCCCCCTGCAGCAGGCAAGGTGATTTCCTTATAAAAAGGAAACGTGGAATAAAACACCAAAACGGGCCAATGCCACAAATACAGGGAATAGGAAATAACCCCGATAAAAACAAGGGCTTTATTATTGGTTACCGCATGAATGATATTGGCACGGTTGGAAAAAGCGTACGAGGTTCCGCCCGCGATGTACAAAACAGCCCCAAGGCAGGGAGGCAAAGCCCAAAAACCGGGAAAAAGAACATCTCCGGACAGGACGATAGAGGCGAACATGATGCCGAGCCCTGATAAAATGCAAAAACTTTTTCCTTTTTGTGTTGCAGGCGTCCAAGCTGTATATGCCAGGATACTTCCGCATAAAAGCTCCCACGCTCTTGCGGGAAGCATGTAAAAGGTGAATTTCTGATTATAAAAAACAAAAACCGCGGAAAAAATAAAACTCAGCAAAAAAAGCGCAAATAAAATATGAACGATTTTTATTCCGCTTGGTTTTTTAATATATATATATATATTAAGGATAAACAAGAGCAGAGGAAAAACAAAATAAAACTGTTCCTCGACACCCAGGGACCATGTATGCAAAAGAGGCATGGTTTCCGCCGCGGGGTCGAAATAATCCGTATTGGCATAAAAGAAAAAATTCGCCAAACCGAAAAGCGCACGGCGGACGGAACGCTGCAAACCTAAAATTTCGGGCATGCTCAAAAAATAATACAATAATCCCCAAAACACCATCAATACAGCCAAAGCCGGAAAAATTCTGCGTACGCGGTTTTCGTAAAATTCCAAAAAACTGAACGTGCCGTCCGCAAGTTTCCGTTTGATAATGCCCGTAATCAAATAACCGGAAATCACAAAAAATATGCTGACGCCGACAAATCCGCCGCGGAAAAAAGGAATATGGGCATGATAAAAAATGACAGCCAAAACGGCTATCGCCCTCAGTACGTCTATATCCGCCCTGTATTCTTTCGCTTGCATACGTTCTCCAACATTATCGCCTGTGCCGATAAAGTATAGCATATACCCCTAAAAGTAAACTGCAAAATCAAGAAGTTTTCTAGACTTTTTTGTGTGTTAAAATCGCCACACTTTTACAGCGAAAAAAACATTGTGGCAAAAAAAACACAATGCGGCGATCTGCCAATTTTCCTCTAATATACTGATAACTATGACATAATACAAACATATCTTTATGGTATGAAACTTGCAAAATAGTTATACAAATGAGTAATTCCAGACAAAAGGATTTCATATGCTTCAACAAACATTAATGCACGCAATCAATTACACAGGTATCGGGCTTCATTCCGGAAAAGACGTGGAAATGAAACTCCTTCCTGCGAAAATTGACGCCGGCATTAGTTTCCATATACATACCAAAAAAGATATTTCCGTAATCAAAGCAGACCCCTTCGCGGTCACAACCACGGAACTCGCCACAAGCCTCGGCAATGAAAAAGTCCATGTTTCCACGGTGGAACATTTGCTTGCCGCTCTTTTCGCCCTTGGCATAGACAATGCGGAATGCCACGTTTACGGAAAGGAAATCCCCATTATGGACGGTTCCGCCCTGCCTATCACAAACCTTATCAAAAAAGCCGGCATACGCTCCCAATACGCTTTGCGCAAAGTTGCGAAAATCACCCGTCCTTTTCTTTTCGAGGCGAACGGAAAAACAATCAACGCCCGCCCTTACGACGGTTTTTATGTGGACTACACCATTGATTTTCCCCATAAAGCAATCGGCGTGCAGCGCTTAGCCCTTGAAATTACCCCTGAAACCTTCGACGAAGTCGCATCCGCCAGAACATTCGGCTTTATGAAAGAAGTGGAATACCTGCACAGCAAAAATCTGGCTTTGGGCGGTTCCCTCGCCAACGCCATCGTTATCGGCGACGAAGGCGTCGTCAACCCCGAAGGACTGCGTTTTGCCGATGAATTTGTCCGCCATAAGATACTGGACTTTATCGGCGATATGGCGATGTTCGGCATGCCTTTGCAGGGCGCTTTCGAGGTGCGCTGCTCCGGACATCAGCATAACAACGCCTTTTTACGGGAAATGTACACCCATAAGGACCAATATCTCCGTTTTGAAGAACTTATCCCGGAACAGCGAAAAGCGGATATTCCCTACTTGGGCTTAGGCACGGCAATGGCATAAGCCTTTCATGGCTGACCTTGCCCCCTCCAAAGAAACAGACCCCAAAATCCCCTATAAGACCGACAAACCCCGCCGATATACGGCTCTATGCTTAACATCATGGACGCGGAAGCAAAGTTTTTTTTTTAATCGGGCGATATGTTTCTTCTGCGCACTCCAAGCCGAAAAAAAACGGTTGAGCCGTCCGCTTGGCAATGCCGCGCGTCAAGTTCAGCCGTCTTATCTTTCCTGATAAAAAACCGCTTCGTCCCGATTTGGGAATGTTTCTGTTTCCTGAAAAAGTAAAGAGCAACGATTGGCGGCGAAGTGTTTTTCCTCTTCCCCAAAAAAACAGAAAGCTACGATTGAATGGCGGAAATAATCGCAAGGGTCTGATTGAAAGCGATAAAAAGCCACAAAATGAAAATCGGAGCGAGGGCTAAAAACGTTCTTTGCCATGTCAGACGCAAAGCGTACTTCACCCCGATAAAGATATTGTAAATAAACCACACAAGACCGACAACGCCGCCGATATACGGCACTATGCTCAAAATCATGGGCGCTGAGGCATAGGCGATAATGCGCAATGTCAGCGGAAAATCCGCCTTTTCCGGATTTGTGATGCGGATGGCGAGATAAATGAAAGCCGTATAGACAAGCAGCTGCAATATCATGATGAAAGGCGTGCTGATAATGAGCATGGGCAGGCTTTGCCCTGAAATCAGATTTTCCATGAGAGCCTGTTTTTGCGGGTCCATGTCGGCGGTTTTAATGATTTCCAGCACGTTAGGAGAAAGGAAATACGCCACAAGAGCCTGAAACACCCCGATAAGGGCGTAAAAACTTGCGGGACGCAAGGAAGAAACACGGCTGTGAATGGTGGAAAAAAACTCCCTGCCCCTGAACATGACCCGTGAAACGGTTTGCACCAAAGCCCCTAAAATTCCATACCGTTCCGGATGTTCCCAAGGCACATCGTCCGTCATCATCACATATTGCTGGGTCCGTTTTTTCGCCGCCTGCTCATAAGCCTGAAACTGCGGTTCCTGCAAAGGGTTTTCCGAATTTTTAAGCTTATGGGGCATATCCTCTTCCGTAAGCGGAACCGGATCTTCGCCGTTTGCGCCGTTTGTAACGGAAGAGGCGGGCTTTGCCGGAGCGGCGCCTGAAGCCGCGGTTACATCTTCCGCTTCATTCGCCATGTTTTCCTGATTGGGATTTTGCGTTTCATTATCCGCAGGCGAACCCGCCGGAGCGGCATTTAACGTTTCCTGCGCATTTCCGGCTTCCGTGCGGTTCACGCCCTGTTCGCTTTCAAGGCAAATATCGGAAAGAAACGCTCCTGTTTCCGGGTCGCGGAAGCGGAATTTGTTTTGACACTTGGGACAAGTGGCAAGCGTTGCGGATTCCGGAATTTGTTTTTCATCCACATGACGTTTGAAATGACATTCGGGACAAGAGATAAGCATATCGCCCTCATACGTTATAAAGCTGACAAATAGGGATTGTCAGTTAAAAGGTATTGCTGAACATAGTCTTTCACCCCCTCTTCCAAAGAGGTGAAAGCATAAGGGTAACGGTAAGCGGAAAGCCAGCCCATATCCGCCTGAGTGAAATATTGGTACTTGCCGCGCAATTGTTCGGGCATGGGAACATATTTCACCCGCAAGGGTTTTTCCATTGCGGCGAAAACCGCATTGGCGAGACTGTTCCATGTGCGCGCCTGCCCTGTGCCCACATTAAAAATTCCGCCGTGCCGATTTTCCAAAAACCAAAGAATCACGTTTGCGCAGTCTTTGATATAGACGAAATCGCGCTGCTGCCCGCCGTGCGGATACTGCGGATTGTCAGAGCTGAACAGCTGCAGGTATCCTTTTTCATTGATGGCCTCGAAGGCTTTGCACGCAACGCTCCGCATATTGTCCTTATGGTATTCGTTAGGACCGTAAACATTGAAAAATTTCAAATTGGCGACATTGTCAAGGCAATTGTTTTTGATACACCATAAATCGAACAAGTGCTTGGAATACCCGTACATATTGAGAGGTCTGAGCTTTTTGACCGTTTCCAAACCGGTGGAAAAGCCGAGCTCGCCGCCGCCATAGGTTGCGGCGCTGCTGGCATTGACCATATGCACGCCGCACCTTCGGGCGAAAAGAAAAACTTCGCGCGTGTAATGGAAATTGTTGCGCATGAGGAAGTCCGCATCTTTTTCGGTGGTTGAGGAACAAGCCCCCATATGCACGATGCCCTGCACGTTCTTTATCGCGTCAGCCTTGATTTTTTGCAAAAATTCGTCCCGGTGCATATAATCGGCATATCTGAGACAGACGAGATTTTTCCATTTTTCGCCGCTTGCCAAATTATCAACAATTAAAATATCTTCGACGCCCTTTCGGTTCAAAGCCCAAACAGCGGCGCTGCCGATCATTCCCGCTCCACCTGTCACTATATACATAACAACTTCCTAATCCGGCATTTTTACAATATTGAAACCGTTTTCAACCGGTCTTGCCTCAAGCTTGAACATGATCATGGTTTGCAGCAAAGGACGCCCGAAAAGAAAAGGCAAAGCCTCTTCCGGCGCGGCTTTTTTCTCCACGACCAGCTCACGGAAAGAACGGTCGAATTCAACTTTTTCAAGAAATTTCTGTCTTGCGTCGCTGTCTTCGTCAATTTTCAATGCCCATGGTCCGAGCTCTTCATATCCCACGGTCTCTTCATGGGTTTTGATAAGCTCCGTCCAATATCCCGGAGCATTGATAATCTCGCAGATTTTTTCCCGCTCGAGGCGCGGTTCGTTGCTGAGCTGCATAAGGGCTTCCGGTTCTTTGCAGTAAAAAGCCCGGCATTCGGCGGGGTGTTTGCCGTGCAAAAAACAGCGGTTGTTACTTGTCAAAAAACGGCAGGTCCAATCATCGGGACGGGCGTTTTTTGCGGGCGCAAGCTTCACAAGTTCGGCAGGCAAAGGCACAAGCCTGTTTTTCATATCGTCCCGCACGAGTTCACCCGCCCGAATGGTTACGACATCCTGAATCTGCAAAATATTTTCTTCAAACAAATAAGCGTCTTTCGTATGCAGGGCTGGTCCGCCCTTTCTGCAGCACGCGCCGCAATTCACACAGCTACTACTCATGGATTTCATCCTTGTTCCTCATATTTTAAATGTGCGATACGCACCCGCCGAAATTCCCTGTGGGTTTCAAGCATATTTCTTTCCTGAATCAATTCATGGATTTCAGCCGCATAGAAAATTTTTTTCATAACGTCTTCTTTCGCCATACATTCCTTAATAAGGTTCGTGCATAAAAGACGCCATTCGTCAATCTGCCTTATTTCCGCCTCAAGCTCATCAATCGTCGTCGGAAGAGAGCGGCTTAGGAAGGTCCGCATAGACTCCTTGGGCAATAACTCGTCTGGGTTTGGGTGTGTCATCTTTTCGTTCAGCCTTATCAATGCTTGGATTTGGCAATGTGTTGTACATGCGCCAGAAGAAGGGGTAATAATCGTTCAAAATATTGGGGTTGACCAGTTTCACGCGCGGACGGAGATACGCGGCAAGCGCATAGGCGACCGCCCATTCGGCGCCGGGAGCCATAAACGGATCGTACAAATCTTCGCCGCGTTCCAAATCTTCCGTATATCCCAAATGGGCGAGGAAACTTGCCGTAAGCGGACAATCCTTATTGCTTTGCGCAAGGCTCATGTCCTGTCCGTTGACTTTCGCCCACAATGCCAAAAGGGCGGAAGTGGCTTTATTGCAAGGCGGAATGCTGTTTTTCCGGGCATTGCCGGATACGCCTTTCGCCGTGGCGGCATTGCCCTGAACGGAAAATTCAAGCCCTGCGAAATCCATGATCTGCGCCAAGTATTTTTGCTGTCCTCTTCCGTTCCATTGCCCTTTAAGACTTACGCTGCCGCTTGTGAACGCAGGCAAAAGGAAGAAAGAAGCACAAAGCTCCCCGTCGGAAGCAAGCGCGATTTCTTCAGGAATCCGCACAGGCTCATGCCGTGTGCTTATGCTGTTTTCCTGCATTGCGACAGGCAAACGGCAAAGGGCTATGCAGTCGAGAATATCTTCAAGATTTGTATTCCACGCCCGCAGTTTTTCATCATCTTTTTGCAGTTCCTGATAATATTCCGACATATCGAAGGTCACCGCGCTTTCCCAGAACGGACTTGCAAGAATGAGGGCGAAAACAAAATCCATAGGCAGCGCGGCGGGAATGCGGATTGTCTCGCTTATCATGCCGGAGGCTTCAATGCGGATAGGCAAGCCTTCGCTCGCGGGAATAACCTGCACGAGGCGGGCGTTGAACTGCGCCAAAAATTTCGCAACAGGGGCGAAATCTATTTTGCAAAGCTGATTTTCACCGGTAATTTTAAGATGATACGGGAGTCCGAGACAAAGGGCGAGGCAAATCCATAAGCTCTGCTCATCGCTTCCCACGTGGATGATTTTGTCGGAGCCGCGCTGCAAGCCCTTGCTTTCACGGCTGAAAACCGTGCCATTGTTTTCAAACCACAAATCACCGCCAAGCACGTTGAGCGATTTGATAAGATGAATGAGGGAATCGGTCAGCGCCAGATTTTTCATGCAGGTTTTTTGTCCGCTTGCAGCCGCCAGCATCATATAAAAACGGGCTAAACGCACAGAAGCGGGAGCCTGCAAATCGACTTGCACGGGTATCGGCAGCGGCGCCAGATTGTACGCATGGTCATAATCTGTTTCGTCCACGGCTTTAATGCTTTGAACAAGCAGATACAGCTCGCGGGAAATTTTGGGATCGGGGCAGTATTTGTTCGTATTTTGTTCCCATGAGGTGCGGATTGATTTTTCCGTTACGGCGTCGAGGGATTTATATTGTATCATGCGCTCAATGACTTTCGCACGCTTGGCAATCAGTTTGATAATGCCGCGGTCCAAATCGCAGACTTCCAGCAAATCAGCCTGCTTGGGGCTGATTCTTTCTCTTTTCGCCCTGTCGTTTTTGTCACTTCTGCCGTTTCTTTCATTTCTTTCAAATCTTTTATCATCGCCGAAACGGGCGGGACGTTCCTGTCTGCCTTCATTTCTTTCGCGAAAGCCTGCGGCATGTTCCTTATCTTTATGGTTTTCAAAGCGTGAACGGCTTCTTTCGCCGCTTTTTTGAAAATTTTTTTTGTGTCCGTCAAATTTATGGAATTTTCTTCCGTTATCATCAGCGGTACCGCTAAAATTGCTCATATTCCGTCCTTCATAAAATTTAGTTGTGCTGTTTCCCGAAGCTTTATAAAAATAGCGTGAAAGTAAAAAATAAGCAATAGCCTAAAAATACGATAAATTTCTATTCCGAAAGGCTTTGCTCATTGATTTTTTGTTTTTCTCCTTTCCTGTTTGTTTCCGCCGCAGGCATATCAAGAATTTTCGCTTGTCCCGCTTCAAAGTCCAAAGCCAGCCCCGGTTCGAGCGCTTTTTGTTTCCGCTCGGTCAAATTACGGTAAACAGCGCTGTCGTGCCCATGGGTGAACAGCGTCAAATCACGAATGACAAAAGGTTCAGCCTGCCAATATTCCGCCGTTCTGTCCCTGATGATGACAAAATATTCCCGCGCCTTTCTCGCATTGTTTTTGGCAAGCTTGTCAGAACTCGCCTTTTCTTCAAAACGGCAGTAAACGAGCCAATCCAAAACGCCGTCCTTATCCCAGTCCAAATCGCCCAAAAGACTTACGGTGATCCGCTCCAACCCCTGCTCCATGATGAAGCCGTGGGAGTACATTTCCGTATCCGCATACTCGCTTTCAAGACCGGCGAACGTCCAGTGCCTGCTCTCTTCAACACTGGGGTAACGGAAAGAAAGCGTCAATTTTTTATAAAGTTCCTTGCCGGTGAAAAAGCCCCATTCCTTATTGATAAGCCCGACAGGATTAAATGACGGCAAATCTTCGGTGATGATGCCATGCTTTGTGAAATCCGCCAAGAGCAGCGGCTTGATATTCTGATAACGGGTATTGTCGTAAACGCGGATTATCCCCTGCGACGAGGCGTTCGCCATGCAGGAACACAAAAAAAACAGCATAAGGAAGAAAATATTTTTCATAACCCACCATAATTTTTTTAAATGGAATACTTATTGCAAGTTGCACAATTAGTTTGTATTGTATGTCAAGAACATAACATTACTGATTTTATGAAAAATAGCAATATGACCATGAGGCGTTTTATGAAAAATTTTACATTATTTCAACATAATAAGAAAAAACAAAATATCATTCCCCTTTTGCTTGCGGCGCTTTTGCTTTGTTCTTGCTCAACAATTTCAAACACGGCGGACTATGTTGCCGATAAAACGGAAGAATTTACTTCCCCGCGGGAAGGCAGGCTCGATTTCGACTTGCAGGACGGCTTGCGTTTTTACAAAGCGGCGGAAATATATACAGGCGAAATAATTACCTATGTCCACCCCACCGCGAATTTGCCGGAAAAGCCCACAGCCCTTTTCGTGCCTCTCGGTTTGGTGCAGAACAGCCGTGACCATTATGCCGTTTCACAAGGCGTTTCAAGGCTTGTCTATGAAAACTTCCTTGCGGAAAAAACTTTTGCCGCACTGGAATATTCCGACTATACCGTTCCTTACCGCACGGAGCAAATGCTCCCCTATGCCCGGCAAAAAGGGGCTGACTATCTTATAGGCGGAGTCATCAATCAATATTACGACGGCACATCCGGCGGCGATTCCCGATTCGCCCTGCAATTATTCGTTTACCAAGCGGAAACGGGCGATTTGATGTGGTCTTTGCACCACAGCGGAATACTTCCGCATAAAGCCGATTCCGATTTCGCGTTTTTCAAAATAAAAAACCGCATGCCCGTCAATCCCATGTCAACGCTCATCAGCGCGGTAAGCAGGGAGCTCGCCGTGCTTCTGCATTATTGGACCGATGAGAAATATATGAAGAAATGGGAACAAAGCCAAAAAGAAAAAGAAATTTTCGGCGACCCAAATGCGTTTTAGTGAAACCTTTTTGCTCTGTTTTTCCGATAAGCATTCCAAACTGCGGACGCGAACCCAAAAATAACCGGATGAAAACACCATGATAATTGGAATAGGTACGGATATTGTAGCCATTGAACGGATAGAAAAAAGTATCGCCCGTTTCGGTTCGGCTTTTTTGCAAAAAATCCTCACGCCTGCGGAACTTGCCCAAATGCCAGTAAAAAACGCCAAACGCCAAGCCGAATGGGCGGCGGCGCGTTTCGCCTGCAAAGAAGCCTGCGTCAAAGCGCTCGGCACCGGGTTCAGCGAGGGGATAGCGCCCGCCCATATTCAGATTTTGCGTGATGAGGGAAAAGCCCCCGTTCTCACGCTGCTTGCCAAGGCGAAAGAAAAAGCGGACAGTTTGGGCGTGACCCGCTGCTTCGTATCCTATTCCCATGAAAAAAATCATACGGCAGTCGCTTTTGTGGTCTTGGCGCAGCAATGATTTTTCTCCTCCCCAAAACCGATAAAAAACATTTTTACCCCAAAAATACCGAAAGCGCATGCGGCAGAACGGCTTTTATCTTTATGCCCGCAGCAGGCGCCAAAACGGCGTACCGGATTTTTTCCATATTTTAATGTATGTATTAAAATGAAAGAAACAGCCCTATTTATTAAAACAGCCTGAAAAGGGCTTTTTTTACATTATGCGAATAATTCAATTTTTATTGCGCATAATCTTCGTTTTAAATGAAAATACAGGATTTTTTTCCGTAAAAAACGCTTTTTCGATATGTTATTAAAAAACCGTATTTGCAACTAACACGCTATCTTAGAGAATTATCTTGACAAAAAGGCATTTGCCGTGTACATGACATTATTCTTGATAACGTTACAAAATAATAAGGAGATTGCTCATGCCGACTGCTGAAAATCAAGCAAGCCTTGTTGAGGTTTATAAAGAAAAAGCGACTGCGACTGCCTGCCAGGTTGCGGAGTTTTCCTCTTTTGAAGAAGCTATTCCCCATCTTTTGTCCATCATGGACAAAAAAGCTCCCTGCGAACTTTTATATGAGGAAGATGTGGAAAAAGGCCCGAACGGTCCGAACGGCTGCCCCACCAGAGTCCAAAAAATCATTGCCGCACCTGAAATCGGTGAATATTACGAACCGTTGAAAAAGGCTTTTGAAGAAAAAGGCTATAAAGTGATTGACAGCAATCTCCGCCATTATACTTGCCGGTATTGATATGGGCATTGCAATTGCCAAAAAAGGCATTGCCCAAAGCGGTACCTGCATGGTCAACGCGGGCAGTGAAGATACCCGCCTTGCAACCATGGTTTGCGAATCCTGCGTGCTTGTTTTGAAAAAATCACAAATCATGCCCACCGTGCTTTCCATGGCTGATGAAATCCGCAGTGAAATGAGCGGAACTCCCACAAATTACTTAACCTTTATTTCCGGTCCGAGCCGTACTGCGGATATTGAACGCGTCGGCGCCGTCGGCGTCCACGGTCCGTTGGAAATGCACATCGTTTTGTTGGAGGGATAAGATGAAAGACAACGTGAAAACCTCGAAAGATTATAAACAGGAACTGGAAGAAGCGCTCAACGACCAATTTTTAAGAAGAACGCTCGATAAATTCGCGGTAGACTACCGTATCAGCCGTGAAGCTGTTTTCAGCGAAATCGACGGTAAGGACATTATTAAAAAAGTTGCCGACGCGAAAGACGACGCCTGCCAGCACATGGAAGAATTATACTCCAAATTTAAAGATGAAGCTGAAAAACGCGGCGTTATTGTTCACCGTGCAAAAGACGCAAAAGAAGCCAATGAAATCATTGCGGAAATTGCGAAAAAGCACGAAGCGAAAAAAATCATCAAATCCAAGTCCATGACGGCGGAAGAAATCCATTTGAACCATAGGCTTGAAAAAGACGAATGCGAAGTCACGGAAACGGACCTTGGCGAATGGCTCATCCAGCTCCGCCATGAAGGGCCTTCCCATATGGTCATGCCCGCAATCCACCTGTCCCGTTATCAGGTTGCCGACGATTTAAGCAAAGTTACCGGCGAAAAATACGATGCGGAAGATATTCAGCGCCTTGTCAAAGTCGCCCGTGTGGAGCTCAGAAGCAAATTCATCGAAGGCGAAATAGGCATTTCCGGAGCGAACTTCTGTATTGCGGAAAACGGCACGTTCGGCATCGCCACCAACGAAGGCAACGCCAGAATGGTCACCACCTTGCCTAAGGTGCATATCGCCTTGGCAGGGCTTGACAAACTTATTCCCGATTTTGAAACCGCTCTCACCGCTCTGACGGTTTTACCGAGAAACGCCACGGGTCAGCGCATAACTTCCTATGTCACCTTCATCAACGGTGCCGGGGAATGCAGAATTGACGATGAAAACAAAAAAGAACTGCACGTCGTCTTTTTGGATAACGGCAGAACGGAAATTGCCAAGGACCCGCTTTTCAAACAAGTGTTCCGCTGTGTGCGCTGCGGTGCCTGCGCAAACGTCTGCCCCGTGTTCAGAATGGTCGGCGGCCATAAAATGGGACATATCTACATCGGCGCCATCGGTCTTATCCTTACCTATTTCTTCCACGGCAAAGATAAGGCTGCTATTTTGGCTCAAAACTGCATAGGCTGTGAATCCTGTAAGGATATTTGTGCAGGCGGTATTGATTTGCCGCGCCTTATCAGCGAAATCCGCAATATGACCGCCAAGGAAGTGGGACAGCCCATGCAAATTGCCTTTGTGGGCAAGATTATGAAGAACAGAAAACTGTTCCACAGACTGCTCAAGTTTGCCCGTTTTTCACAAGGCCCTGTCAAAGCACAAGACGGCTTCATCCGTCACTTGCCTGACGCCCTTTTCGGCAAACATCAGTTTAAATCTTTGCCGGCGTTGGCGGATAAGGCTTTCCGTGAAATTTACGCCGAACACGCGTATACCTTGGAAAATCCGAAAATGCGCATCGCCCTTTTTGCCGGCTGTGCCCAAGACTTTATTTTCCCCGACCATTTGGTCGCTTTTATGAAACTCATGAAAGCCCATAACGTGCAAGTCGATTTCCCCGAAGAACAAACCTGCTGCGGGCTTCCTCTGCAAATGCTCGCGCTGCAGGAAGTCGCCGCGGACATCGCCCGTCAAAACGTAAAAGCCATCGACGCTTCAAAATACGATTATATCGTGACCCTCTGCGCAAGCTGCGCATCCCATTTGAGCCACAATTACAAAAACTTCATCGGCGATGAATGTGCGGAATTTTCTTCCAAAGTAAAAGATTTCTCTTCTTTCATGAATGATGTCGTAAAGCTTGACCCGAGCCTTTTCAACAAAAGTTCCGAAAAAGTGACCTTGCATATTCCTTGCCACCAGGCAAGAAGCCTTGGCGTCATGGAACAGCCGAGAAACCTTATCGCCCAAGTCGCCGACTATGCGCCGGCCAAGGAAGAGGCGAGCTGCTGCGGTTTCGGCGGCACATATTCCGCGAAATTCCCCGAAATTTCCAAAGAATTGCTCGGCAATAAAATCCGCCGTATCGAAGAAACGGAAGCGGAACGTATCGTTACGGACTGTCCCGGCTGTACCATGCAAATCCGGGGCGGTTTACATAAGAAAGGTAGCAGCGTGAAAGTAACGCATATCGCCGAACTTTTAGCTGATAATTTAAAAAAATAATTTGAGGAGGTCTGTATGAGTTTCGGTTTTTATGCTGTTCTGGCATTTATTCCCATTCTTATTGCTCTTATTCTTATGGTTGGTCTGCGTTGGCCTTCAACCCGCGCCATGCCGCTTGCATGGCTTTCCGCCGCTGTGCTGGCATTTGCGGTTTGGGATCTTGACGTGATCCGTATCGCGGCTTTGTCCGTTCAAGGTTTCATCACCGCTTTCGGCGTGCTTATCATCGTTTTCGGCGCTTTGCTTATCTACTATACATTGCAGGCGAGCGGAGCCATGGAAACAATTCAGGCAGGCATGCAGAAAATCACTCCGGACCGCCGTTTGCAAGCCATTATCATCGGCTTCATGTTCGGAGCATTCATTGAAGGCGCAGCCGGTTTTGGCACACCTGCCGCTTTGGCGGCTCCATTGCTCATGGGCTTGGGCTTTCCTCCTCTTTGCGCTGCCATTATCTGCTTGGTTTTCAACAGCGTGCCTGTTACGTTCGGCGCTGTCGGAACTCCCGTCATCCAAGGTTTCAAACCCATTCAAGATATCGCTTATGAAGCGTTGAAAGTGATCGACCCGCAAGCCGTGCCGGCTGATGTTTACAATCACATCGGCGAATTCGTATCCATCATGCATCTTCCCATGCTTTTCCTCCTTCCAATCGGCATGCTCGGCTTCATGACCCGCTTCTTCGGCAAGAACAAAAGCTGGAAAGAAGGCTTCGCCGTTTGGAAATACTGCATAATGGCTTCCATTTGCTTCGGTATTCCTTATATTATCATCGCTTGGACATTAGGACCTGAAATTCCGTCCCTTATCGGCGGTCTGCTCGGTCTTGGCGTTTTGGTATTTCTCACGAAAAAAGGCGTATGCGTACCTAAGGACGTTTGGCTTTTTGAAGACAGAACCCACTGGGCTGCCGACTGGTCCGGAACCATCACCGCTGAAAACGTGCATGAATTTAAGGAACACATGAGCCAAGTCAAGGCTTGGATGCCTTATATCCTTTGCGGTTTATTCCTTGTTCTCACCCGTGTGCCTCAATTCGGCTTGAAATCCATTATCACCGACCCTATGTTCAACGTCGGCCTGAGCAATATTTTGGGCGTTGAAGGCGTAAGTTCCTATATTGCGATTCTGAACCTTCCCGGAACCATTCCGTTTATCTTGGTTTCCATTATCACCATTTTCATTCATGGCATGATGAAAGATGATGAAATCGGCTCCAACAAGGTAAGCCGCGCTTGGGGAACAGCCATTGCCAAAATGAAAGCTCCTACCATCGCATTGCTTTCCGCCGTCGCGCTTGTTTCCATTTTCCGCGGAACAGACGCAACCACAGTCGAAGCTTTGCTGTATAACGGACGCGGCGTTTCCATGCCTCTTGCCATGGCTATTGAAATTTCCAGACTTACCGGCGATTCTTGGGCATTGCTCGCTTCCTATATCGGCGGTTTGGGAGCATTCATCACAGGTTCCAACACCGTATCAGACCTTTTGTTTGCAAACTTCCAATGGGACGTTGCCGAAACCCTTGGCTATGATTACTGGCAAAGCATTTATATCTTAGCCGCTCAAGGCGTCGGCGGAGCTATGGGCAATATGATCTGCGTGCACAATGTCGTATCCGTATGCGCCGTGCTCGGCATGATCGGACACGAAGGCGCCATTATCCGCAAGACGTTCTGGCCTTTCCTCGTATACGGCATTCCTACCGGCATTATCGCTTTCTTGCTTGCCATGTAAGAAAACCATATCGGTATAACAACAAAAAAGCCCTTTCAAACCGAAAGGGCTTTTTGTTTTGGATTTAAAAACAGAACTGATTGTTAATATTCAATTTCAGAAAACACAATATCAATAACTTGTTTCAATAACTCTTTGGGAAGTTTTTCAACAAAAGAGTATTGCCTTGCATTTAAATCAAGCGTTTTCACATGCTCACATAAAATAACACCTGTTGTCTTGGTTTTTCCCTGTAAAGGAATGTGCAAAGGAAATTTATTATCAGTATTAGTAATAGGACAAACAATGGCTAAATTCGTTTTTGCATTGAAAAAATCATTGCTGATAATTACAGCTGGTCTATACCCTGCTTGCTCATGCCCCTTTTGAGGATTGAAATTTACTTTAATAATATCACCTTGTTTCAACATATTTCATTTCCCATAAGTTCGCCCCAATCAATTTCTGCAGACTCACAGTTTCCTTCATAATCTGCAAAAAGTTCTTGGATGGTTTTTCTTTTCTGCACAGGTTCAATAATAATCTTATTTTTCTTGGCAGCTATGGAAAATTGCTCGTTCTCCTGCCATTCCAAACTCTCAAGAATAGTTTTAGGTATGCGAAAACCTTGACTATTTCCCCATTTCTGAAGTGTTACGACTGACATGGTTTTGCTCCTTTTCAATGTATATACAAAATAGATACATTAAAAAATTTTTATTTGCAAGTTTTTACTCAGCACTCTTTTTTATCGCATTCAGCCTGGCGTTGCAGAGGGTGAGGTTTTGCTCCAGTTCCAGAGCATAGAAAAGCAAATCTTCGTTTGTCGCGTCTTGGTTTGTCCGCATGGCGGGCAAGGGAATTTCCTGCAGGAGGATTTTGGGCGCGGGCTGTTTTACGGTTTCAGTCGTGTAGATCGGTGTTTTTGCGCAGGAAACAAGACAGAAGAGCAAAACGCAGAATATTTTTCGCATGAAAATTTCCTTTATCATCAGTTTTTTTTTGTTAAAAATTTAAAATATCGGCGGAAATACACATTCGCTTATGCTTCTTTCGAGGATATGTTTTGCACTGCTAAAAAAATAACGCTCTCATACGGCTATGAAACGCGCTATTTTTGCTTTGTTAAAATTTCAAGAATGACTTGCGGTATTTTTTGTTCTTTCCAAGTCCTGCTTGCTTCGTCCGTGCTTCGGGCAAGAGCCTGCCGCTTGGCTTTGGTTTGTATCTCAAGCTCTTGCCTTTGCTTTTCCAAAAGCAAAAGCTGTTCTTCCTGCTTTCTGCTTTGTTCCAAAAGGCTCGCCACGGCGTTTTGCTGTTTGTCCGCAATCTGCTGTAAATTGGCAATCTGTATATCTTTGAGCTTGTTCTTCGCCTGCAAGGTTTCGATTTTTTCCTGCAAAAGCCAAACAATAAGCCCGGCTAAGGCGATAAAAACAAACTTAGCCATGATACTGCCATCGAATAAATACTTCATGCACACATTCCCTTGAAAAATTCCCGCACATCAAAACACGGACAGGCTTTATTAGCAAACTCATTATGACTAAGAGATGCCGCTCGGAGTGGCTTCCTGCCACCCACTCGCTCAAGCTCGTATTTTGTGCGAAAAATACTTCGCTTGCACTGCGTGGCTCGCACATCCTGTGCTATTTTATTTTTCATTGAAAAACTCTTTTACATCGAAACAGGGGCAAGCTTTGTTTGCAAACTCGTTATGTCCATGGATTGCGGCGTTCGGGTATTCTTTTTTGAGTTTTGCCGCAAGGTTCCGCAAGGATTGAAACTGCTTCTCCGTAAAATTGTTTTCCGCCCTGCCGTTTTCGTCAATGCCTCCCGCAAGGCAGATACCGATTGAATTTTTGTTTTGTCCCTTGCAATGCGCCCCGGCAATTTCAAGAGGACGCCCTTTTTCGATTTCTCCGTTCCGACGGATGACAAAATGATAGCCGATTTCATCCCACCCCTGCTTTTTATGCCACATGTCAATTTCAGCCGCCCCGATGTCCTGTGTGGGCTTTGTGGCGGAACAGTGGATGATTATTTTGTTTATCATACGCATACTATTTTTCTTATTCCTTATCACCAAAATTTCTTCCGATTTTTTTATTGATTTCACTTTCGAGCCTTGTTTGCAGTTTTCCCGTGTATTTGAAAATGATTCTGTCCAGCCAGCGATTGATTCCGAAACCGAAACACGCCAAATGGTGGTTAATGCTCGCAAGGTTCAGCAAAATAAGCACGCACAAAAACAAATCGAACCAAAACGTGCCGTTGTATTCAAAACTTATGCGTTCCTGCACGGTCAAGTCGAACGCCTTGCAGGCGAAGCCCACAATCAAAACCGCCAAATAAAGGCTGACCACTTTCTTGAACCCTATCCACGCCTTGAACCATGAAAAACGCCTGTTCCGCTTGGCGCGAAAAGCCCCCAGGAAGAAATCCGCAAAAATAAGATATTGGATGAGGGCGAGCAAATACTCACTCGCCCCGAAGTGATAGGAAATGAACGCTGCGAACGCCGATACGGAAATTTTTATTTCCACATCATGCATGAACGCCAAAACATACTCGCAAAAAAAGAACATAGCAACCACCTTTAAATTGTGCAGGATGCACAAAGCCACGCAGTGTGAGCGAAACAATTTTCACACAAATTGTGAGCGAAAGCGAGTGTCAGGAAGGACGCCTGACCGAGCG
>JAAGKN010000630.1_pt1 | contig 91377 bp, 69 predicted proteins | sample 6206371 | NCBI WGS metagenome assembly JAAGKN01 (sample SAMN11533720, study PRJNA540317) | gut metagenome | isolation source: fecal pellets from male and female animal of same cohort | host: Peromyscus leucopus | place: USA:CA | collected 2017 | reverse complement strand
AACTTCGAACGGGCTTTGTATTGGGTTAACAACGGTGCTGAACCCACCGACACAGTTCGCACAATTCTCTCAGATGAGGGAGTGCTTATGATGAAACACCTTCAAGGTGGCGTAAAAAAGGGTGCATTTGACGAATCTGAAGCACAACATCGTTTTGATGCATGGAAAGCTGAAAAACTGAAAAAAGTTGAAGCATTGAAAGCATCTATGGCCGATAAAAAACAACTCGCTGCCAAAGAACGCCTTGAAGCAGAAGAAGCTAAAAACAAAGCTAAAGCTGAAATCGTAGCTAAAAAGAAAGCGGAACTTGCTGCTGCCAAAGCTGAAGCTGAGGCCGCTGCCGCTGCTGCTGAAGCTCCTGCAGCCGAAGAAGCAACTGAAGCTGCTGCTGAATAACTTTCATCGTTTAGCAAAAAATCTCATAGCGGCATCCCCTTTTTCAAGGGAATGTCGCTATATTGTTTTTACAATTCAATGAGTAGGATGCTAATCGTATTCCACTTTAAAATATCTAAATTAGATTCACATAATAACTAAAGTTATTTCTTTATAACTCGCACTGATGAATATCAAAAACAAATTACTATTACCTATTTTTATTTCGACAGCAATCATGACATCTGTTGACACTTCAGCTGCAAACGAACAAACTCAAAATCCATTCTACAAACCGTTTGAAACTTTGCATGGCACAGCACCATTCTCAAAAATAAATAATACACAATGGATTCCAGCTGTTGACCGAGGCATTGAATTGGCTAATCAAGAAATAGATGCCATTTGCAATCAACGCTCTATGCCCGACTTTGAAAACACCATAGTTGCTTTTGAAAATGCCGGAGAAGATCTCAACCGTGTATTAAATGTTTTCTTCCCTTTGATGTCCGCTGATGCCGATGACACCATGATGGAGCAATCAATGGAAATATCTCGTAAACTCAGCGAATATTCAACTGCCCAAATCCTTAACCAACGACTCTGGAATCGCATAAAACAAGTTTATGACAATCGTGAGAAATTCAATCTCACACCTGAAGATTCAATGCTTTTACAACAAACTTACGATTCATTCGCATTGTCAGGAGCAAATCTTGTGGGCGCAGATAGAGACAAATTCAAAAAACTTAGTGCGGAGCTTTCCGAGCTAACAACAAAATTTGGGCAGAACGTTTTAAAAGAGCTTAATACTTATAAGATTTACCTAAACAAAGATCAAGTCTCAGGAATACCTGCAGCCACACTTTCCGCAGCTGCAGAAGCCGCCAAACAGGATGGTCATGAGGGAGAATATCTTTTTGGCCTTGACCAGCCAACTTATATGGCCGTAATGAAGTATGCCGACGATCGCAATGTGCGTGAAAAATTTAATCGTCTATACACCGGTAGAAATACAAAAGGTGAATATTCAAATATGGAAATACTAAAACGTATTGCCGAAGTGCGTCGTGAGTTGGCTAATTTACTTGGCAAAGAAACGTATGCACAACATTCGCTGGTTAACACCATGGCCCAGAACCCTGATAATGTATACGATTTACTTAACCGTTTACGCGAGGCTTATACACCGGCATTGAAGGCCGAGATGTCCGAGCTTCAAGATTTTGCATCAAAACAGTCCGGTGAAAACATCAAGTTGATGCCTTGGGACTACAGCTATTGGTCAAATAAACACCGCCAAGCAAAATACTCATTTGATGAGGAAGCATTACGTCCATATTTTGAATTGTCAAATGTTGTAGATGGAGTCTTTGGCCTTGCAACCAAACTTTACGGATTAACTTTTACTGAAAATCCTGAAATTGAAGTTTATCACCCTGACGTAAAAGCCTACGAAGTTAAAGACGCTGATGGAAAATATATCGGTGTCTTATATACAGACTTCTTTCCCCGTGCCACAAAACGTCCAGGCGCATGGATGACAAACTTCAAAGAGCAATGGATAACAGCCGATTCTGTTAATTCTCGTCCGCATGTGAGCATTGTCATGAATTTCACAAAACCCACAGCCGACACTCCATCACTGCTAACACCTTACGAAGTTGAAACTTTCCTACATGAATTTGGACATTCGCTTCATGGCTTGCTTGCCGACACCCATTATAAATCATTATCGGGCACATCGGTTTACCGTGACTTTGTTGAACTACCATCTCAATTTAATGAGAATTATCTTACAGAACGTGAGTTCCTTGACGGTTTTGCACGTCATTATAAAACAGGAGAATCAATTCCCGACAGCCTTGTAAACGGGTTGATTACTTCATCGCAATACGGGGCAGCATACGCATGCATGCGACAACTCATGTTTGGATTCCTTGACATGGCTTGGCACACAACAAAAGCTCCGGTGGAGGATGTTGCCGCCTTTGAAATTCAGGCAACAAAACCTGTACAAATTTTCGAACCGGTTGAAGGCTCTCTGGTATCACCACAATTCAGCCATATCTTTAGCGGCGGATATGCTGCCGGATATTACAGCTACAAATGGGCAGAAGTGCTTGATGCCGATGCTTTCTCAGTGTTTAAACAAAACGGAATTTTCGACCGTGCAACTGCCGATTCATTCCGCAAGAATATTCTCACTCGTGGTGGTACAGAAAACCCAGCGGTTTTATATCGCCGATTCCGCGGAGGGGAACCAACAATTGACGCCTTACTTAGACGTGATGGTATAATCAGCGACAAAGACAACACCCCTAAAAAGATTTCAATCAAAAAAGATTGATATTATAACATAAAAGCAAAATCCGGGAGACCTTCATGTATTTTTTTGAAGGTCTCCTGTTTTTTAGTATAACTATTATATAAAGCAATATCCACACTAATAAACACTTTAATTGTTGCATCCAATGGCTTTAGCGCAATTGCTATTTTGAATTAAATTCGAACCATATCGCACTTAAATCTGTTTTATCTTAAACATCATCACAGACAAATAATCACATACAAAATAATTAACACACACTACAATGAGATTTAAATTCATCAGCGCACCGATATTCACCATATTAGCATTTATGGGACTATCACTGATTTCATCACTGAAATCCGAAGCTTGCACACGAGTCGTCTATATTGGCGATGGAGAGTGCAATGTCATAACAGGACGCACACTGGATTGGAAAGAAGAAATTCCATCAAACCTCTATGTGCTTCCACGTGGAATTGAACGTGCCGGATATGATAGGCCAAACACAATTAATTGGACATCTAAATACGGCTCAGTTGTAAATGTTGGCTATGATATGGGGGTGAGTGAAGGCATGAATGAGAAAGGTCTCGTTGTAAATCTGCTCTATCTACCTGGAACATCGTACTCATACACCGACGGGAGACAAGATAACAGATTGATAATGTCGGCATCTTTGTGGGCACAGTATGTACTTGATAATTTTGCAACAACATCAGAGGCAGTTGCTCAACTGTCAAAAGACGAAATCCGCATTGAAGCTGCAACAATGCCAGGAGGTTCTCCCACAGTTGTTCACATGGCAATTTCCGATACCACCGGAAATTCAGCTATAATCGAATACCTTGATGGTAAACTTTCAATTCACGAAGGCAAGCAATATCAAGTCCTCACAAACGCACCTCCATACGATCAACAACTTGCAGTAAATGAATATTGGAAACAAGTTGGCGGTATGAACATGCTTCCCGGCACAAACAGATCATACGATAGATTTGCACGTGGATCATTCTATATAAATGCAGTACCCAAAAATGCAAGCCATGAAATGGCTGTTGCCGGAGTATTCGGAGTTATATTCAATTGCTCAGTCCCTGTTGGTATTTCTTTGCCTGATAATCCTGAAATTTCATCAACCCGATGGCGTTCAGTATCAGATCAGTCGAAATTGATTTATTACTATGGCACCACTCTAAACCCGTCGGTAATGTGGGTAAACCTCAATGATTTTCTTTTAACACCCGGGGCTCCAATTATGAAACTTGATATTTTAAATCAGAAAAAACCTTATATTGGAAACGTGATAAAAGACATGAAGAAATCTGAAGGATACAAACCTCTATTCAGATATGAATAACTACCATTTTATATTTATTAAGCCAAAATAATAAAACAGGCTGTGACCAAGAAATCACAGCCTGCTTTGTTGTTTTTAGCTATATTTATCGCACGATGACTTTTGAGATAAAGCCACCTGTTTTCACCACATACATACCGGAAGCAATATCTACGCGATTACAATTATGTGCCTTTACCAACAGTTTGCCATCCATACTGTAGACTTCCACATCATCAACAATAGCATTTATATTGATACAGCCATAAGAACCAAATACAACAGGAGCAAATGACTCGTTGTAAATGTCTCCCACTGCATCTGTTTTCTTATTATATAATTGATATGCAGCCAATCCATTTCCAACAGCATAAACATACATTCTTGCCGACTTCCCATCTTTACTAACTTCGGCATCAACAGGAGTTGACATTGTCTGCGAATTCACCTTTCCAAGACCATTAGTCGGGAATACTGCAATTCTATTGGGATTAGAATACTTATCATCACTGGTTTTCACTACCATAAATTGATATCCAAGTGGCTGTGTACATGTTGCGTGAGGATAAAGTGTAAACACCTCATTATTAAACTTAAATTGACAAACTCCATTAGCTTCTGTTGACAACGGGGCATTATCTTCGCCAAAAGCAGAGACACCATATTTCAAAGACGATGATTTATTTGTCAGTGCGTAATGAGAAGGATGTATTCCACCACCATTAACAAGGACCTCATTATCCGACAATGGGAAAACCCTTGGCGCTATACCAAAATTACCACCTTCAGATGGCTCATAGCTATTCACAGCTGATGTAAGCGTTTTACTTAATACTCCATTTTCAAATGTCCATCGTGTTATTGTTTTGGCAGATGTTGCACCGGCACCAAAAATTGTATAGTTCCCTTCGGCAATATTTCCCCATACAGAAGCATGGTCTATGCGTGAAGACGCTGCTGTGTTTACTGATGCGATCTTAGTGAGATTTCCGGTTTCAACATCAACAGAATGCATAACAAGAGGAACTGTTGCCGCGTTTAACGTAAGATTAAAAATAACAATATTTCCATGTGAGTCTTTGGCAATATTATTCATTGGAAAATATGAAATCTGTGCATCGCCATCTTTGTTTGTGAGTAACAACGATTTAATTAGCTCGCCTGTTTCTCCGTTGTAACAGTCCAGATATAATTTTGCTTTTGATGAATTTTCACTTCTTCTACACACATAAACAATTCCTTCATTAGCAACCATTCCTCTGGAATATGTTCCCGCATCTGGAAAATCAATATTGCCAAACGGCTGATTTATTGAACGTATCCACAAATTCTCAATTTTATAATCATCCACAAGTGGGTAATCAAATTCCTCACGTTTAACAACATATCCGGGTTCATAAGCTCCAATATCAATTCTACTTACAATAAAACTTTCAACCTTGCTTGTTGAACTTAGCATACATTCGCCAGAGGAAATTATACGCCAATAATGATTGCCAATGCCAAACAATGACGATACCGCTTCAAAATAATTATCTGTGAGCTCCCTGACGTACTTTATTTTAGCAAAATCTTTGGTGTCGCTCACTTGTAAAGTGTATGTTTGTGCACCATCAACTTTCTGCCATGAAAACACAAACACATCTTCCACCTCAGCTCCATCTATAGGTGAAATGAGAGTAGCAGCCTCAAGCTGTTGATATGCCGAAGTTGTAAAACTCCTTGTTTCAGAAATTGCAGGCAATGCACCGGATTCTGTTGCACTTACCCTCCAAAAATAAGTTTTTTCCGGGTCAAGAGCATTTAAGTCCACACTTATATTTTTTTGTTCTGTGGTCTGCGAAACAACAATTTTAGAAAAATCCTTAAATTCAGAAATTTCTAAGATATACTTAGCCTGCGTATTAGATATCCATGAGAAATCTTGATTTTTCCACGATACTTGAGCGCCATCGGCAGGTGTTTGCAATTGAGGAGTCTCTAACTCTTTTACACTATATCCAACAAAAGCAGGCGTATGTTCACGTCCATAACCATCATAAACATGTATGGCATACCAATATCCTGAAGTTTTGTCTGCAGGTAACGAATATGATGTTGAATAAGTTACTCCAAGCAAATATTCATTATCTATGCCGTCACCATCAACATTCATTGCCTTTTCATAAGACAAATTTTCGGGCACAGCATATACAGTATAACGAATTATGGCGTTACCGGTATTCGAAACTGAATTCCATGAAAGTTTCCCATTTGAAAGATTCACATTAGAAGGTGCATCGTACTGTCTGCCATTTCGCCATGTTATTACAGGCACAAGCGATTTATTAGTAAACGACTCATCTATTATCTGTTGGCCTATAGTACCATTGGATAAAGTTTTAAAATGCTTAGAGCTATAGAACAGTGAGCCGCAAGAAGAAACATCGGTAGCATATTTTCTGTTCAGGTCTATCTGTTTTACAAAATCGGCACGATTAGAATCTGTATTTGCATCAGTCAGCACTGATAACGAATGACTTGAATAGAAATGTCGGCCAAAATGATCGGCAACATCACTCCACCATTTTGCAAGTGGCTCATAGGGTGCAGTTTTATTTGTTGTCAGCCAATAAATCTGAGGTGAGATAAAGTCTATTGAACCATCATTTAACCATGCCAATGGATCAGAATAAATTGTTCCATATTGCCAGTCCGAAGATGAAACAGCCGGTTTTGAGAGGCCGTATTTTGATGCTGAGGCGCCTGCCACCCCTGCCGGTGATATTCCAAACCGCAAGTCGGGACGTTTACTTACAATGAGTTTCTGAATATCCTCAACCATGGTATTGATATTTTGTCTGCGCCAGTCTCCAATTGAAAGTGATGTTCCTGAAGCTTTGTACAGATCCCAGTCCTCCGCGGTATCATCCTCAGGAATATTATTGGGGTAAAAATAATCATCAAATAATATTCCATCTATAGCATAGTTGTCTATAATCTCTTCAATCACAGCAAGAATATGCTGTCGTGCACCGGGGACAGCCGGATTAAACACAGTATAACTATCGTAATGCAATAACCAACCGTCATCTTTCCACTTTTTATCCTTTGCGGTTGATGTATTAACCGTGGTACCGGTTGAGTGTCTAAACGGATTTACCCATGCATAACACTCCAACCCTTTAGAATGACATTTCTCTACAGCATATTTCAACGGGTCCCATCCAGGGCTCACACCTCTGGTGCCGGATATACTTGACGACCACGGCTCAAGAGTGGATGTATAAAATGCATCGGCCATACCTCTAACTTGAAAACATATACCATTAAGGTTCAATGATTCAAAATTATTAATGTATGTATCCAACTCAGCCTTTTGTTTAGTTTGAATAGATGCCGACGTACCTCTATTAGATGGCCAGTCTATTGCCCAAACCGTGGTAAACCAGGTTGAACGCATTTCACGCTTAGGTGAATTGGCGGCAAATGCTTCTGTTTGACAAAGCAATAATCCGGCCAATGCCAACGATTTTAGTTGTATTGATTTTTTCATCAATTAAAGTATTTTGAAATTAATATTTGTAGTATTATTTGGTTTTCAACCACAAAAATGCACATAATATAGTAGTATTCACCGATTTTTCAATTAATCCAGATGAATCCCAGTCCCAATAAGCCTCTCAATGACAGGTGCAAGATTATCTGCAAATCGCTTAAATCCCATATCTGTTAAATGATAGTTATCCACAGTCCCCTCATAACAATCCCCCAGCACATCCTCTCCTTTAAAATATGCTGTATTACTATCGCCACGCTCTAATATTAAATTATACAGTTCTTTCAAAGCGTCATTTTTTTCTGTAATGGTACTGAACGTTTCGGTATTGAACCTTGTCAATGGAAACAATGGTGATTCAACAAAGAGTATAGGCACCGTTGGATGTGATTTTCTAATTATTTCATAAAATGGAATTAAACGCTCTTTAAGCTCCGGCGTTTTTACATTAGGCAACGGATCAATAACAATCAACCCCGGGTCCGGACAAGATGCTATGAGCTGTGCAATTTCCGGATCAAGTTTGGCATTTCCACTGAACCCCAGATTAATAACCTCCCGATTAAACATTCGTCCCAAAATAGATGTATGGCACATTCCCGGGCGTGTTGCACATCCACCCTGTAATATACTTGTACCATACATGACGATGGGTTTTTCACGACTTGGCAAATCAATGGCCGGTGATAACAACACCGCGGTGCTATCAACGCCTATCATCAACGAATCAACACCGTCATACAATGATAGATAAAGCATATATTCCCGCATCTTAGGTTCCATATCGGAAATTACAAGAGTGCGTGTATGCTTTTTACCAAAAACCGGACGTGCGCTACTAACAGTTGTCCATTTCCCATCATCCGATAGCACATATAAATCAAGGCCACGTATGCCTGTTGCTGTCATGTGGTTCATATTCATTTTATTCAATGAACTCCACTCTGCACCTATGGCAGATGCATTAGAACGGAAACGAACAGCAAGGCCCGCCGAATTCTTACCCAATGCCCATAAATCCGGTCTTATTTTTGATTCCAAAGAGTCAGGCAACCGGGAATAGGATTTTGTAGCATCCGGAGCAAGAGTTCCTAATAATGGCAGTCTGTCAGCCGAATAATAAATAAGGTCATCCGCTTTTATGGCTCTGCATGATAATGAGAACACAATAATGGCCACGGTTGAAATCACTTTTGTCTTAGACCATAAAAGATTTTTAATGATAATTGTAAGATTGTTTCTCATGATAATGATTGATTTAGAATATAGCACATTCAACATCGTGGCTGATGTCTTACAACGGTATCTACCCCCTCTATCGCTGAAATATGGTTTATTATCGACTGTAATTCCTCGTATGAATGAACCGCAAGATCAATTGTACATGTTACAATTGAATCAATGGTTTTTGTGTTGAAACTATTTATTGCAAGATGCAGGTTATTTGTTATACACTCCACCAAATCTATAAATAGATGATATCTGTCAACAGCAGTTACAACTATCTCAACCGGATATAGAGTGTGATCCGGTTGAAAATCAACTGAAACTATGTCATCGCCCAATTGGGATGACAATCTTATTGCCGTTGGACAATCACGCTTATGCAACATAATCCGCGATGAATCAATTTTAAAGCCAACCACTTCTTCTCCCGGTATGGGATGGCAGCACAAACATCTGTTATATTCAGGCTTGGGAAGCTTATCAAGATAATTTTGAATCGCTTTTTTTGCCTTATATGTAACAACGGCATCAAGCCAATCTTTCTGAGGTGAAACACTATCGTCAGTGAAAATTTCAACAACATCACCTCGTCTCAACGGAGCTTTTATTGACGACAGAAAGCCATTGACACGTGCATATTTTGCTTTCTCTCCAAGGAAAGAATGGACTTCGTATGCAAAATCAAGGACAGTAGCCTTCTGTGGAAGAACAACCTCTAATCCCTTAGGGGTGAATGTCATTATATCGTCATTGTAAAATGCAGTGACAACCCTGTCAATGAAGCTTGTTCCATCTTGTGCCTGATGAGCGATATCTCTCAATACGTTCCGAAACTTTTCTATCCATCGTCTTATATTATCTTCGGATCTCTCGGCAACACATCCAAGCTGAGAATCCCTTATCATCCTGCAACTACTTATGTGAACTTCCTGCCATCTTCCAAAATCGGCAAGTAATTTCACATGAAAACTTTGATAACCATTTTCCTTTGGTGTATCTATATAATTTGTAATACCTCCCGGTTTTTCACTAAACCTATCAGTCAATACCGAATATATGCGCAGAGCCATATCCTTTTCAGTGACACCTTCCGGATTATCAAATATAATTTCAGTGAAATGTCGGTATTTTAAATGATTGAAATCATCACCATATTTATGCATCTTACGCCAAATACTGTATGGCTTGCGATATTCAATACGCACATCCGCATCAATTCCGGCTTCGCTCAATGTATTCTTAATCTGGGAACAAAAAACACCAAGCCTTTTTTCCTGAGCCTTAAAGTCCTGTGCAATAAGTGAGCTTATTTCCTCGTATTCATGAGGACACCTGAATTTAAGCGACAAATTCTCAAGTTCGGTCTTAACATTATACAAACCCAGCCTATTTGCCAGCGGCGCATAAAAGTAATCTGTCTCGCCGGCAATTTTCATCTGCTTATCCGGACGCATCGACGACAAGGTGCGCATATTGTGCAAGCGGTCGGCAAGCTTAACAAGTAATGCACGGATATCGTACTGCACGGAATTAAGCATTTGCTTATAATTATCTACCTGCTTGGACACCTCATACGATTCTTTTTTTTGTTTTGTAACAACTCTTACAAGAAAAGAAACATCATCGCCAAAAAGTTTTTTTATATTTTCTATGTTATAGTCCGTGTCCTCTACAACATCATGAAGAAAACATGCCGCCACCGGATTTGCGCCAAGCATAAGCTCCTCTGCCGCAATCGAAGCAACCGCAATCGGGTGCAAAATGTACGGTTCACCAGTTTTTCGCTTTTGTCCCTCATGCGCCTTTCTCGCAAACTCAAAAGCATCACATATCAAAGCAAGTTCTTTGGAACTCACCCTACTTGACATAACTTCAAAAACATGATGTGCTCTACTGTTTATGATAGATTCATAATTTTTGTCCGAGTTACACTTATCGCACGTCATCACTACTTTAGATTTAATTTTTCTCAAAATTAGCAATAATTTAATTGGCTACCCAATTTCATTGTAATTATTTTAATCTCACCGTTTCTTATGTTGTTTTTTTTAACGACATTTGCATCAGTTTTTATTACGTATTAACGATGCAAGCCAAACACAAATATTCGCAGTTTTTCAAAACTATTTCCTGGTACAAGGTAAAAGGTGCAATTATTTCTATCTTCGAGAATCCACGTTTTTTCCTCACTTTTATATTAGCTCTTGGAATTGCCATTATATCAGGATGTTTCTTCTTCAGCATTTGGCAATTTGCACGCCTAAGGACATTGCTTCTGCTTCTGGCCGACACCACAGTGCTTCTGATACCTATGTTCTGGATAAAACGTAGGTTTTGGACTACATTAATACTTATCTGGGGACTTGCCTTATTTCTTTTAGCAAACCTTCTTAACTACCGTTTTTGGTCGGATTTACTTAGCTTTGAATCTTTTTTACTATTTCAAAACATAGATTCCGTTTTAATCAAGAGCATTGGGGGGTTAATAAAGCCAATAGATATAGTATTTTTTGTAATACCCTTGATTTATACTTATATATATTTTAGAATACGCAAAAAAATTCCACATACCCGATTGCCATTACGTTGTTCCGTAACATTAACATGTATTTCTGTTGCAACTTTTATCATTGCCCAAAGTTTTGTGTCGTTGCTCAACAACAAATACAGCAAAGTGTATAACATGCCCCAGCAACCTTTTTACAACGCAACATGCGAAAGAATATTCGGAATATCAATATCAAGACATTTCTATTTCATAAATAATGGTTTAACATTATATACTTGCTACTATGCAGCTAATGAAATTTCCAACTTATTCAATAACTTTGAACTAACGCCGGAACGAACCAAAGAGATCGATTCTTTCATCTCAAAAAACGCTTTAGCCGTTCCGTTTGACTCAACATTCACAGATAATCGCAACAAAAACGTGGTGATTATCATAGTTGAATCGCTAAATGCGTTTGTCATCGACAAGAAAATCAATGGTTTTGAAATAACCCCCACCCTCAATTCAATAATCAGGCAACCGGGAACAATATATTCAACAAGTATAATCTCTCAAATAAAAGATGGAGGCAGCAGCGACGGCCAACTAATTGTTAATACCGGTCTATTGCCATTGCGCAATGGTATTGTCACCGATAAATTCATTGACAATAAATTTATCACACTACGCAACAGCATGCCGGACCATTCAGGTATAGCTGTATTTGCAACCAAAGGGAATATATGGAACGAAGCAGATGCCTTCAAAAGCTACGGTTTCGAAAAGATATATACCGAGTTGGACTACGACAAAACGCCGCAATATGGCAAAGAGGATGGCGCCATGTTTGATTTTTTACTGAAAAAATTAGCAGTTACTCCACAGCCGTTTTTTGCCGAAGGCATAACAATTTCAATGCATGTTCCATTCTACACAACCAACCTTTCAGTTCCTCATGAAATACAAAACAGCAACCTTTCGGAGATAGAAAAGAAGTATTTAACTACAACAAATTATTTTGATTCCCAACTTAAAATATTCCTTGACGGACTATACAAAATTTCACCGGAGGATAATACTATTGTTGTCATAACTTCCGATCACGCTCAAGGAGTTGCTACAGGTCAGAACTTAAATACTAAACAGGAATCGAATCTTCCGATTGTTTTTATAGCAGCGAATACCGGATCAACCCAAAAAATATCTTGCGTTAGTGGCCAATACAATATATTCCCTACCCTTTTGCAGATTTTGGGAATTGAAGACAATACCGGCTATAGAGGTTTGGGGAAATCGCTTCTTGACCTAAGCCTTGACGGAGCCGTTGACTCTTTTGGCAATAAACATGGCAACACCACACAAGACCAAATAGAGGCTTACGACATATCCAATGACTTGATTCGCGGTAATTACTTCGCTAAATAAAACCATCGAACCGTTATACCTCTAAACAAGCTGAACCGCTCCAATAAATCAAGTGTTTAATAACAAAATAGCAAACCATAATTCTTTACCCTAACTATTATTTTAAGATGGCAAGGTTATCTTCATTTAAATTTATGCCTGTGGCAATTGCCATTGCCATTTCGGCAACTTCGTGTTCTAACAATTCCGACAAAACATCGTCAATAGCCTTTGAAACCTTTCAAAAAGGTGCATCATACCAACTTTTGGGATCTGCCGCAGATTTTGGCACTGCTCAAGATATTATTTTTTACGATTCAATATCTTTAGTTATGCCAACACGTATTTCAAATACCGACATTACTGAACTGCGTGACTCAATTACTTCCTATGCACTTTCGCAGAAAAACGTAACTGCCATTGTCCCGGCAATCGACAAATGGCTTTCATCAATTGCTAACGACCAAGGTTATAAGGCCAAAGCAACTTCGTCTAATGAATTGCCCATGGGATATTGCTATGTAAATGGATATATTGTATACCTAAACTCGCACCTGCTTGTATATTGTGTAGATACAGAAATGTTTAATCCGGGAAATGCAAATGGATTACACACAAAAAAATACTTGAATTATGAATTAACCGGTAATGGCAAAGGCAATTTATTGACAGTAGAGCACTTATTCACTCCCGAAGGATTAACCGAGCTTCCGGAAATGATTGCCGAAAGAGCACAGGACATGTCGGATGTAATAGGGCCAACATCTGTTGAGTCTCTTCCGGAAGGTGGTAATTTCTTTATTTCTTCGGAAGGGCAACTCGTATTTGCATATCAGCCATCAGAGATTGGTTCATCGGCCCAAGGATTCATAAACGTTGCCTTTGAATTCCCTGAATTATACAAGCTTCTTTCACAAAAAGGTATTTCTCTTTTTGGCCTTGAAGACCTCGAGACAATTGAAACAACCAACGAATAAACCGCCTATTAACCTTATTTAACACGCTGATGTGAAACTAATGTCTCATATCAGCGTCTCATTATATAAAACCAAATCTAAAAAAGATTCATTCATTGCATAGAATCATTTATTTGAGACATTTATAACACATTATTATATTAACCAAACAGATCTCTGATGAAAAAACTGTTTTTCAAAGCATTTGTAGCTGTAGCCCTATGGTTTACCGCCATTCCGGCGATGGCACAATTGACACAATTACCCGTTGACTCAGCTGTACGTGTTGGACGTCTTGACAATGGGTTAACTTATTACATACGTCACAACGAAACCCCCAAGGGCCAAGCTGACTTTTTCATAGCCCAAAAGGTTGGCTCTATTCTTGAAGAAGAAAACCAACGTGGCTTAGCTCACTTTTTGGAGCACATGTGCTTCAATGGAACTAAAAATTTCCCGGGCAACAGCCTTATTGATTGGCTTGAAACCGTTGGTGTTAAGTTCGGTCGTAATTTAAATGCATATACAGGTTTTGATGAAACTGTATACAACATCTCATCGGTTCCTGTTGAACGCACCGGTGTTCAGGACTCATGTCTTTTGATACTGCATGATTGGGCAGATGGGCTACTCCTCGATCCGGAAGAAATCAACAAAGAAAGAGGTGTGATTCACGAAGAATGGCGTGGCTCTATGACTGGCCAAATGCGTATTCTCGAAGAAAAGTTGCCGGAAATATTCCCAAACAACAAATATGGCAATCGCCTCCCAATAGGCACAATGGAAGTTGTTGATAATTTCGAGCCTCAGGCATTACGTGATTATTATGAAACATGGTACCGTCCCGATCAACAAGGTATAATTGTTGTTGGTGATATTGACCCGGACTATATTGAAGCGAAAATCAAGGAGCTGTTCTCCGACATAAAGATGCCCGAAAATGTAAAAACACGTGAGTATTTTCAAGTTGCAGATACTCCCGGTACAATATGGGCAATTGGCAAAGATAAGGAAATGAAAAATCAGATTGCAGAACTTATGTTCAAGCAAAACGAGCGCATTATTCCTGACGAACTTCGCAACACCCAGGTTTATTTCATCACAAATTACATTACAAATGTGATTGAAATAATGCTCAACAACCGTCTCTCTGATATCAGTAACAGCGCCGACGCTCCTTTCGCTCATGCACGCATTGCAATTGGCGATTTCTTTATTACACCCACCAAAGATGCTCTCAATGTTGAAATTGTTGGTAACAACAACGGTATTGAAAAAGCAATTGAAGCTGCATACCGTGAACTTCTTCGTGCTTCAAGAGGTGGATTTACAGTAACGGAATATGAACGTGCCCGTAATCAATATCTCGCATCAATAGAAAAACAATACAATCAACGCGGTGCAAGACAAAACACCAGCTATGCACGTGAATACGCCAGCTCTTTTACCAAAAACGAACCTATACCGGGAATTGAAACCGAATATAATCTTGCTCAACAATTCGCTTCAATGCTTAATGTTGATCAGGTTAATAAATTCTTGCCCGAAATGATTTCTAATGACAACAGAGCATTCCTTGTTATGGTACCTGATAATGAAAATGTCAAATGCCCGACACAAGAAACTCTCTCTGCTGTAATCGCAGACGTAGACAAAGAAGATATTGAACCTTATAAAGAGGAAACTAAATCAGAACCCCTAATCGAGAAGCTCCCCAAAGCAGTAAAACCATCTAAGGTAGAAAAATTAACTGCTTATGATGCAACAAAACTCACATTCCCCAATGGTGTCAATGTAATTTACAAAACAACTAAATTCAAAGACGGCGAAATTATGTTTGATGCAATGGCTAAAGGAGGTTTGTCTATCGTTGACAACAACAAGGCCAATGAAGTTATCTTCCTGCCATACGCAATGTCAACAAATTCTCTTGGCAAGTATTCAAATTCCGACCTTCAAAAGTATCTTTCAGGAAAGCAAACATCGCTCGACATAACTTTTGATACCTATAACCGCAACCTCACCGGTAGCACAACACCTAAGAATCTCCAGACTCTTATGGAGTTGATTTACTCAACCTTCACCGGATATACTATATCTGCCGATGAGTTCTCTGCAACACAAAACAAATTTGCAGGAATCCTTGCCAATCAGGAAGCCTCACCTGAATACATTTTCTCACGCGACATTACAAAAACACTATACACATCTCCCAAAAAACAAGCGCTCACAACAGAGATTATCAACAAGGCTCAGCTTCCCGCAACACTTGAGATAATAAACTCAATGCTTGCTGCGCCTTCTGATTATACATTTGTTTTTGTTGGTGACATAGACCCCGAAACATTCACTGCAATGGCTTCGCAATACATTGGAACACTTCCCAAGACAGCCAAAGGCAAATCTGTTAAACTCTCAACAAATCCTGCTGAAGAAGTGATTCTTGGTCACACCGACAACACTTATACAACAAAGATGCAAACCCCACAAACATGGGTTCTTATTTGTGCAAATGGTAAAATCCCATATACAACAGAAAATCGTCTTTTATCAACCATCTCTGCACAAATTCTTTCAAACCGTCTCCTTAAAAAAATTCGTGAGGATATGGGAGCTGTATACTCAATTGGTGCCGGAGGTCAATTGTCACGCACTAATGCTTCAAATGCAATACTCCAGATACCTTTCCCAATGAAGCCCGAACTTAAAAAAGAAGTCCTCTCCGAAATTAACGGAATGCTCAAAGCTATGACTACCAATGTCTCGGACGACGAGCTGAATCCCATAAAGGAATATATGGCTAAGAATTATCGTGAAGCTCTTGAAAACAACAAATCTTGGGCCGAAACAATTTCAGCAATCACTCTTAACGACGTTGACACTTTTAATGGCCAGCTTGAGGCTATCAATGCCATCACAACAGCCGACGTTCAATCTTATATGAATAACTTGTTGAAACAAGACAACATCCACACAGTTATTCTTGAAGCAGAAGAAACAGCTGCAGAATAAACAATCACTTTAATTTCCAAAAGCGGATATTCACATACATGAGTATCCGCTTTTTTGTTTTTTTATTAAATTTGTACTTCTTAACAAATAATGGACCATTTGAACCATTAGTCAAATGGAAACATTATAATGCAACAGAATTATAATCTAAAAACAAACAGCGATTAGACATTCATGAATATTGAAAGCCTCATACTTGACCTTGCTTTTATACTATTGTTGGGCGCAATAGTAACAGTCGTTTTCAAATGGATTAAACAACCAGTTGTACTGGGCTATATAGTTGCTGGCTTTCTTGCCAGCCCACATTTCACATATCTGCCAACCGTTGCATCTGAAGCTAATATTGACTTCTGGGCAGAAATTGGTATAATAGTACTACTTTTCTCTCTGGGACTGGAATTCAGTTTTAAAAAACTTATAAACACAGGAGGGTCTGCTGTGGTTACAGCCCTAATAATAGTTTGTGGCATGATGGGAGCCGGCTACTGCGTGGGGCACGCAATGGGATTCTCTTCTATAAATTGCCTTTTCTTGGGCGGAATGTTGTCAATGTCTTCCACAACCATCATTATCAAAGCTTTCAACGACCTGGGGTTACGGCAGGCTAAATTTGCATCTATGGTTCTTGCTGTGCTTATTGTTGAGGATTTATTTGCTGTTGTCATGATGGTGATACTGTCGTCTATTGCAGTCAATAATTCTGTTGAGGGTATGGAATTAGCCCTAAGCATTGGAAAACTTGTTTTCTTCCTTGTAATTTGGTTTCTTGTGGGCGTATATATTCTACCATCCACACTTAACGCCTGCAACCGTTTCCTTAATTCAGAAACTTTACTTATAGTGTCAATAGGCCTATGTCTTGGAATGGCTGTATTCTCTGTTTATTGTGGTTTTTCACTTGCTCTTGGAGCTTTTGTTATGGGTTCCATTTTAGCCGGCACAAGCCATGCAGAACGCATAGAACATGTTGTAACTCCAATAAAGGACCTCTTTGGTGCAGTATTTTTCATATCTGTAGGTATGATGGTTAACCCGGATATTATAGCAAGATACTGGGCACCGATACTACTTCTTTCGGCTGTTGTAATTGTTGGAATGATTATTTTCGGCTCTTTTGGAATGTTGGTAACCGGTCAGACTCTACGTGTTGCCATACAGTCCGGATTCTCGCTAACACAAATTGGTGAATTTGCGTTTATCATAGCTACTCTGGGTATGAGCCTGGGAGTACTTGACAATAGTATTTATCCAATTGTTGTTGCTGTTTCTGTGTTAACAACATTTACAACTCCCATGTTTATAAAAATGTCCGATCCGTGTTATAAACTAATTGAGCAGCATCTTCCTGAGCGACTGAGATTTCTCATTAACCGGTATCAAAAAAGCGCCAATGCCGAACAAGCAAGAGGAACTTCATGGTTTTCAATTATCAAGCACTCCCTATGGCGCACAATGCTATATTCCATTGTGCTTGTGGCAATATCTTTACTAACCAAACAATTCCTGCCTCAATGGCTCGATTTCTTGGGCGAGTGGACAAATATTTCAATGATGCTGATAACCATTTTTGCCATGTCGCCGTTTCTCATGGGGTTAGTCATGCCGCTGAGTCGTGTGTTGGCATCATTAAAAAAGAATTCATCCATTAGTGTTCCATCCGTTCCATCAATTGTGATGTCTGTGTTCAGTTTTATCATAGCTCTCTACTTTGTTATCCATGCTATCTCATGGACATATTCAATGACTGCCGGTGTGTCAGTTGCCATTGCCGCACTACTGTTAATTATAATGGTATTCTCTACTCGTGTACGCAGACAAATGTCAACCATTGAATCTCGTTTCCTTGATAATTTAAATGAACGCGAACTTAGACGTCGTGGCACAAACAATTCATTGGTAAGTGATTTACATCTTGCCTATATGACTGTTGGCAATGGATGTGATTTTATTGGCAAAGAACTGAAGGAATCAAATATCAGAGATACCTACGGCGTGAATATTGTTTCTATACAACGCTCAGGCGAAACATTCTTCATCCCCTCGCCCGAGATGCGTATATTCCCTGGAGATGTTATTGGCGTGATTGGAAATGACGAACAACTTGGAAATTTTCTTCCGGCTGTTGAAGCCCAGAAAACAATATCATCATCCGGAGCCACCGAATTTAATCTCTTCTCTATGCTTTTAAGCGATAAATCACCATTAAACGGTAAATCTCCACGCTCTGCCAAACTGCGAAACAGATATGGCGCATTGATTCTTGCTGTTGAACGTGGTGAACAGTTCATTGATCAGAATCCCGATTTGAAATTTATGCCGGGGGATATAATTTGGGTTGTTGGAGACAAACAACGGCTGTCCGCGTTGAAATAGCAAATTTTAGCTTATAGGATTCAATTACAAATACCATAACTGTGACTCTTTGCGAACCTATTAACTCTATCAAGTGTTATACTGATGTATTTTTTAATCACAAAAAAGCACAACCTACCTCGTACACATATTATAAAACTAAAATACCATCAGTATTATGACTAACACAGCACCACTACAAGGAATTAAAGTAGTTGACTTCACAGAGGTTCAATCCGGACCCTCATGTACCCAAATGTTGGCATGGCTTGGTGCCGACGTTATTAAAATTGAACGTCCAGGCGTTGGCGATGCCACCCGTAAAGAGCTTCAATTCAACCCAAATCTGCCAAGCTACTATTATCTGCAATTGAATTCCGACAAACGTTCTCTAACACTCGACGCAAAAACTCCTGACGGAAAAGAGATTCTGACAAAACTTATTGAAGAATGTGATATTTTTGTTGAGAATCTTCATCCGGGGGCTATGGATAAGTTAGGATTCAGTTGGGAAGTTGTTCATAAACTAAATCCTAAATGTATCTATGGAACCATCAAGGGATTCCCGTTATCATCGAAATACAAAGACCTGAAGGCGTATGAACCTATTGCGCAGGTGACTGCAGCTGCTGCATCTACCACCGGATGGTACTCAGGCGACTACAATATTCCATCTCAAAGTGGTGCTGCACTTGGTGATTCAAATACCGGTATGCACCTTTTGATAGGATTGCTTGCCGCACTGCAACAACGCAACAGAACCGGAGAAGGATCGTACGTTTACCAATCAATGCATAACGCATGCCTTAACCTCTGCCGTATTAAAACGCGCGACCAGTTGACACTCGAAAAAATTGGATATCTATCACAGTTCCCACAATATCCCGATGGAAAATTTGGAGACTGTGTTCCACGTTCAGGAAACATCGAAGGCGGCGGTGTACTTGGCTGGACATATAAATGTAAACCAGCAGGTGGACTTGATTCGGCTATTGATGCTAACAACTACGTTTATATCATTCTGCAACGTGGGGTTAAAGACTTTGAACTCGCTTGTCAAGGTCTTGGTTTTGAAGATTGGCTTACAAACCCCGATTTCAATACGGCAGATGCACGAGACCGCAATAAACAAAAGATTTATGACAGAATAGGCGCTTGGTGCGCAGATAAAACAAAATTTGAAGTCACCGAGATTTTGTCTAAATACGGAGTGCCTGTAGGCCCGGTACTTTCAACTAAAGAAGTTATGAGCGATGAGTCGCTATATGACGGAAATACCCTGGTTAAGATTAATCAAGGAGGTGAAATCGGCGAATTTGTAACTGTTGGATGTCCATTTACATTAAGTAACTATCAGCCAACCTATGGTCCGGCTCCTGAACTTGGTGGAAATACAACCGAAGTTTTAACAGAACTTGGCTACACTCCGGAACAGATTAAATCATTTGCAGCTAACGGCACCACAGAACCGCTGCCCAAAACAGCGCAACCCACTGCTCCAAAAGCTTAAAACTAATAACCTTGCCGTTCCGCGCTTACAAATTACAATGCGGCGCGGAACGGTATATTTTTTCATCACAACATAACCATAACACTCTTATGACTAACAATACAACATCTCCGGTTCAACAACCGACAGCCCCTCACTTCCCTGAACAAGTGACAGGTATGTATATTCTTGCACGAGCCCTAAAGGAAATGGGCATTAAAAACGTATATGGACTTGTAGGTATCCCAATCACCGAAGCCGGATATATGGTCCAGGGCCAAGGCATTAGGTTCATTGGATTCCGCCACGAACAACAGGCCGGTATGGCAGCAGCCACCGAAGGTTATCTAACCAAGACACCAGGTGTGCTCATGACAGTATCATCATTAGGATTTATGAATGGTCTTACAGCAACTGCAAATGCTACTGTAAACTGCTACCCTATGATACAGATCTCCGGTGCAAGCGACCCAACTATGGTTGATATGAATATGGGCACTTACGAACAACTTGACCAATTCAATACCGCAAAACCACTTTGTAAAGCTGTGTTCCGCTGTTCTAAAGCCGAAGATATACCGGCAGCAGTAGCAAGAGCCTATCGTGCTGCTGTGAGTGGCAGGCCTGGTGGTGTATACATTGATATGACAACACCGGCATTAGGTCAAATAATGAACAGAGAGGATGCCGAAAAACTTTTCTATAATCCTGTAGACCTGTATTCTCCCGTGGCTCCAAACGATGAAGCGGTTCAACGTGCAGCAGACATAATTGCATCCGCCCAGAGACCTGCAATATTGCTCGGAAAAGGTGCCGCATATGCTCAAGTTGACGATAAAATCAAAACTTTGATCGAGAAATACTCAATACCATATCTTCCAATGTCAATGGCTAAAGGTCTTATGCCCGACGACGGCCCATTGAGTGCACTTGCATGTCGTTCAACAATAATGGAAAAGGCCGATGTGGTTATTGTTATTGGAGCACGACTTAACTGGATGCTGTCATTTGGACGAGGAAAATGGAATCCTGCCATTAAATTTGTGCAACTTGATGTTGAACCTCAGGAAATTGATGTTAACGTACCAATTGCAGCTCCTGTTGTTGGTGACATGGCACTTTCGTTAGATGCTATATTGAAAGCTCTTGAAAGCAAAAAAATGCAGGCAGACACGTCTTGGGTCACAGAACTTCAAGCAGAATCCAAGACTAAGAATGTCAAATTCCAGGAACGTCTGACAAGTGCGGTAAATGCTCAGCCAATGACACATTGGTCTGCTCTTAGTGCAATAAAACCCATTCTTGAATCAAACCCTGACATTATTTTAATTAATGAAGGAGCCAACACTCTTGATGATACCCGCGATTCTGTAAATATGTATTTACCCAGACATCGTGTGGATTGTGCCACATGGGCAATTATGGGCATGGGCATGGGCTCGGCCATTGGAGCGGCCGTGGCAACAGGCAAATCTGTAGTTGCAATTGAAGGCGACTCGGCATTTGGCTTCTCAGGAATGGATTTCTCAACAGCATGCAGATATAAATTACCACTTACTGTTGTAATTTTCAATAATGGCGGTATTTATAATGGTGTTGGCGTGCCAATGGATAAAACTTCGGATCCGGCGCCTACAACTCTGGACATCAACGCCCGATACGATAAGATGGGTGATGCTTTTGGCGCAAAAACATACTATGTAACAACACCTCAGCAATTAACAGAAGCTCTTAAAGAGGCTATTGCTTCCAAAACAACATGTTTGATTGATGTACAACTCGCCGCCGATTCAGGAAAAGAGTCAGGTCACATCGGCTATCTAAATCCTGCACCAATTCAAGACATAACAGTCTGAAATAATTCTCACCCGCACCGTGGGCATCACAAAAAACAAACCACGATGCCATCTATCATCCACGTTTTATTAACATTTAAATAAATTATTATGGAACATATAATTCTATATGCCATTGTGCCTATCTTTGTTGTGATGCTTGCGGGTTTCATTTCAGGGAAAAAAGGTATTTTCACAGGTGACGATGCAAAAAAGTTCAACAAGGTTGTGCTTGACTATGCATTACCGGCAGCATTATTTGTCTCTATAGTTCAAGCATCGCGCGAAGAACTTGCAAAAGATGTTAAACTGTCTCTGGTCTCACTTGTTGGTTTGATGGTTGTTTTCATGGCTGTATACTTTGTATTCAGGATGTTCAAGAAAAACACCGGAGCCGATGCTGCCGTATCTGCATTGATTAGTGGTTCTCCAACAATTGGATTCCTTGGATTCGCAGTTCTGGAACCTATTTTTGGAACAACGCCAACAGTAGCCCTTGTGGTTGCCATTGTGGGAATTGTTGTAAATGCAGTTGCACTGCCTATAGGCCTTGCTCTCATGAACTCATCTCTGGACAAGGAAGGCAACTCGCCCTCTCAGAAAAAAACAAGTGCGTGGAAACCTGTAATCCACGCTTTGTGCCAACCTGTGGCATGGGCTCCAATACTGGCTGTTGTCATGGTACTTATAGGAATAAAATGGCCTCCGGAGTTAAGTCCTTCGTTTAATCTAATTGCAAAAGCAAATGCATCAATGGCAGTATTCTCAGCCGGTATAACACTATCTGCTGTCTCATTCCAGATTAACTGGCAAGCCATTCTTGGCTCTATTTTCAAAATGATAATTATGCCGGCGTTTGTGTTATTGTTAGGGTTGCTTTGGCACATGAATCCAGAAAACCTTAAGATGGTTGTTGTTGCAGCCGCCCTACCTCCGGCATTTTCTGGAATTATCATTGCCGATGAGTATAATACTTATGTCGCAACCGGCACATCATCACTTACTTTATCTTTGATTCTATTTATTGGTTTCTGCCCATTATGGATATGGTTGACTGATATTGCTATTAAAACCTATATGTTTTAATTCAATATGAATCCTGAGCAGTATCCGGGTTTTGAGACCGAAGATTTGCTCTAAAAAAACAACACCGGCACATGCATTTGTTAAAACATGTGCCGGCGTTGTTTTTTTATCTTTGTAATTTATAACTGATGTATCAAAATCACTTTATAAGATATTGAGATGAAATCGATTCATTGTTATGCACACGTCTAATTGTATCAGCAAAAAGACGGGCAACCGATATTATAGTACATTTGGGACATTCTTTGCCATAAGGTATTGAATTTGTAAAAATCATCTCTGTCAATCCGCTTTCATTAACACGTTCTGTTGCCGGATCGGACATTATGGCATGCGAGGCCAGCGCGCGCACACTTCTTGCTCCATTAGCCATCATCAAATCTGCTGCTTTGGTGATTGTGCCGGCTGTATCAACCATGTCATCGACAAGAACAACATCCTTATCTTTAACATCACCAATAATTGTCATGTGTGCAACAACATTTGCCTTGGCTCTTTGTTTATGGCATAATACCAATGGCACACCCAAATATTTTGCATATGAGTTTGCTCTTTTCGCGCCACCCACATCTGGCGTTGCTATTACAAGATCCTCCAGATTTAGCGACTGGATATATGGAATAAACACCGACGATGCATATAAGTGATCAACGGGAACATTAAAGAAGCCTTGAATCTGATCGGCATGCAAATCCATAGTAATCACACGGTCAACTCCTGCTGTTGTCAGCAAATCTGACACAAGTTTAGCCGCAATTGAAACACGGGGTTTATCCTTACGGTCTTGACGTGCCCATCCAAAATAAGGTATTACTGCTATAACAGACTTGGCAGAAGCGCGTTTCGCCGCATCAATCATCAACAATAACTCCATGAGATTGTCACTGTTAGGGAACGTTGACTGTACAAGATATACTTCGCAGCCACGGATTGACTCTTCAAAAGAGACTTCAAATTCACCGTCAGCAAAGTGAAGGATATTCATTTTTCCGAGTTCAACCCCGAGGTCTTTACAGATTTCCTGAGCCATGTAGTGCGAGCGTGTGCCCGAGAAAATCTTGAATGGTGCTTGTGGAAGTGTCATTATATTTATTATAAAATTAATAATGGATTCTCTAATATTAAATGTTCTTTCTCCATACTAAAATAACAGCGCCATGCTTCTTCAATGGTACAGTCACCGGTGCATCGGGAGCAATAGACATCTTGGTTGTCTTGTTGGAAAGCAAATCAACAGCCTCCACTGTCCCTGGGGTGAGTTTGAGGGATTCAAGTGCATGTGCAGGTATATTTACTGAGGCTTCAACATCCTTATTGTCAAAGTTGACTACAATGAGTGCCACCTGTTTTTTACCGGACCGTATATATGCATATTGTCTATGGGGATTAAATGACTTGTTTTGCAGGTTGGCATACATCAAGTCAAAAAAATCTCCATTCTGCAGAGCCTCGTTTCGGTTAATTGAAGATAGAACACATTTATATAATTGTCGTAATGACTGTTCTTGCGACGTTAACTGTCCGTCGGCTTTCCCATTGTTCAACCAACGTCTTATTTTTTCAATAGACCAATAATCAAAAATTGTGGTGCGTCCATCTTTGCCGCTAAAACCTTCGGACTCAAGAGCTGCTTCACCAAGTTCCTGTCCCATGTATATCATAACCGGACCTCGGCTGAACGTAGCGGATATAACAAGTGATGGAAGCACCGTATTTGCATCGCCGGAATATTGTGGCGACGCATATCTTTGTTCGTCATGATTCTCAAGGAACGACAGCATCTGTGGCATTTTACCCTCAAGGGTTTGCCAACATGATGTTAATGTTGCCGCTGAGCCATGTGATGTCTGTATTGCTCTGAGAGTATCATATAGTGTAACTTTGTCATACAGATAATCAAATCCGGCCCAAAGATATCCACCATATAAATTTATGTCATATATCTCTGCTATAAATTTTAAATGCGGATTTATTGCCTTTACCTGTGGTATTACCCATCGCCAAAACTCAACCGGGACCATGTGAACCATATCGCAACGGAAGGCATCAATATTCTTTTTAGCCCAATATTGTAATATATGTGCCATTTTATGCCAAACTCCGGGAATTGGGTCAAAATGAGTTGAACCATTCCATGGATCCACACCATAATTCAACTTTACGGTCTCGTACCAATCGTTAACGCTTGGGAAGGCTGTATAGCAATCATTACCCGATGCTCTTGCAGGAAATTCTATGTACGCATCGTCCGAGCCTTCCCCTACTCCGGATTCTGGCGAAAACTGCTGACGTGTTATATAGTAAAAATCATTACGAGGTGAAAAAAACATTTCTGTGTCGTCCCCTACTCCAAAATCGGCCGGAGCATCTGACGGCTTAGCATCGGAGGCATACTGACGCCCCACATGATTTGGCACAAAATCAATAACTACACCAAGCCCGGCATCGTGTGTACGTTCAACCAAGTCCTCGAATTCCTGAATCCTTTCAGTGACGTTTTCAGCCAAATCAGGATCCACATCGTAATAGTCTGTTATTGCATAAGGGCTTCCGGCTCTACCTTTAATAATGTGTGGATTATGACGAGGTATTCCATAACGGGTATAGTCTGCATCATGAGCATGCTCTATTATACCGGTATACCACACATGTGTTACACCCAGACCTTTTATTGAGTCCAGCACATCAGATGTGATTCCATTTAATTTACCTGAACCATTAACTGTTATTGGACCCCACGGTTTAGGATCCGCACATGGATTGGAAAATAATCGCGGCAACATCTGATAAATCACCGGACGAACACGAATATCAAGATATTGCGGCACTGCAACCTTTCTATTGGAGTCATCATTGACAACTATTTCTGAAACATTGCATTTTGAGTTCCCGTTGTGAGCAGATGCTCTTTTGACTTTTTTAGAATTGTCTGGTGCCAAAATATTCTATTTGATTGAGATTGGTTTTAGCCGTATGGCATTTATACTGCAAAATTAATCAAAATTAATTATATAAAGGCATTGCAAAATAAAAATCATTTACATTCACTTGGGCAAAATCATCAATCAGTATCAACATTAACAGTTACTTCGTTATTATTCAATAACATGCAAATATAAACTATAATAACATCTGTTCAAATAAGATAAATTAATCTATAAAAAGCAAGTCCATGCTCTTACAGTATCAGCTGCGAGCATGGACATTATGCCAGTCTGTTAAACAGTTTTTTTTTGATATTATATGTTATAGAGCTTCCTGATTTTGCTCATCAGATTCCGGAGCAATCAGTTTATAGCCTTTTCCATGTATGTTTATAATCTCTATTGATGGATCTGCTTTGAGATGCTTACGCAATTTTGTGATATAAACATCCATTGAGCGAGCATTAAAATAGTTGTCGTCAATCCATATTGTCTTCAGTGCAAAGTTACGCTCCAGAATTTCATTTACATGTGCACAAAGAAGGCTTAACAGTTCCGATTCTTTAGTTGTGAGCTTAGTAACCTTATCATTGATCATAAGCACCTGCTTCTGGGTATCAAAAGTAAATTTACCAATATTATACATGGTGATTTCTTTTCCTTTTTTACCTTTTACACGACGCAGAATCGCTTCCAAACGGAACACCAGCTCTTCCATAGAGAAAGGTTTGGTGAGATAATCGTCCGCTCCAATCTTAAATCCTTCCAGAATATCTTCTTTAAGAGATTTGGCTGTAAGGAAAATTATAGGCACTTCGGCATTGACACCACGGATTTCCTGTGCCAACGCAAAACCATCTTTTTTAGGCATCATCACGTCAAGTACACAGATATCGTATTTGCCTTTTAAAAACGCTTTGTAACCGGCTTCTCCATCCGAGAACAAATCTGCGCTGAAGCCCTTTTGCTGCAAATATTCTCGCAACAGCATGCCAAGACTCTCATCATCTTCGCACAAGAGTATGCGTGTACGTTCTTCCATAATTGTCAGTTTTTTGTTAGTGGTAATATAATTATAAATTTTGTTCCATGATTAATTTGACTTTCAACAGTAATTTCTCCGCCAAGTTCAAGTATCATCTTCTTCACGTAGGCCAAACCAAGTCCAAAACCTTTGACATCATGAAGATTACCGGTGGATACACGATAGAACTTATCAAAAATTTTCTTCTGATCATCTTTAGAGATTCCAATTCCATTGTCGGCTACCGTTATCTCAAGGCGGTCTCCGGATATATCCCTAGAGCCCACAGATAATAATAGTGGCTCGCTTTCACGCCGGTACTTCACAGCATTGTCCAATAAATTGAAAATAACGTTGGTAAAATGCATTTCGTCAACTTCAACCAATGCATTCATGGCGTCAAGATGAGCATCAATCCTGCCTCCATATTTCTCAACTTTAAGCTTGAACGTATTTACTATATTATATATAATAAGATTAGCATCAACCTCGTCAAGTTTAAGCGTTGCTTTTCTACCCTCGAACATAGACATCTGCAATACTTTTTCAACTTGGAAGCGTAGTCTTTTTGTCTCATCGGAAATTACTGTTGATATTTGCTGTAACATTGCCGGTGATTTGCGCACACTTTGATCGTTAAGCATCTGTGCGGCAAGTGATATTGAAGATATAGGAGTCTTAAACTCGTGGGTCATGTTGTTTATGAAATCATTTTTCATTTCGGAGAATCTCTTCTGCCTAAACGCTGTTATTATTGTAAAGACAAAAATAATCAACAAAACAATGGTGAAAGCAAAAGTTGGCAACATGAACGATATTGATGAATAAACATAGTCTTTCTTGGTGGGAAAATACACTTTCAAAAAATAATGTTTACCACTTGAGTCATGTGGAAAAAGCACCTGGACAAACATATTATCCTCGTCATTGGCATCCATTGCAAATCCATTTGTCTTATATACCGGAACACCGGCACCATTGACAACTGCAAATTCAAATGGCACATCAACAAGACCCATTGTATCAAGCTGCTGAGTTAAATATCGGCGGACCGTAGCCGAGTCGGCACGCTGTTCAATGGGTTTAGATGATGATTGAGCGATGATATCAAGGATAACATCATCTATCATATCTTTTTGTTTTAGATATTGATCGTGAAACGATGTCTGAACGCCTGAATACGGTGCCGGAATAATAGCCGGCGACTGCAAACGGTTAATCTCATTTGCGTCCCCCTTTATTGTAAGGTCTGCCTCAAGCCCAGTGGTTGTTGTAAAAGAATATCTCACTCCCCCAAGGCGCGGAGCGGCATCACCCAGATATTGAGCATAAATTGATGTTGACTCAATTGAATCAACGTCCTCTTCAAGAAAACGGCGTGCTTCATCATGCGACAGTTTAGCCGAAACAGAATACAAACTTTGTTTAACGGCTTCTGAAAATTGATCATATCGCATCTTAGCCATGTTTCTCATATACACTATCTGCATAAAAAGCAATCCCATAAAGGTAAGTGCCATTAGTATTGTTAATATCCAGATTGTATGCTTTTTCATATCTTTATCTATTTTAGACCTTAGTTTGAACCTTTGAGAATATCCTGTTTAACTTTCTGGAAATGGATATTGTCAAATTTTCATACTTTTAACCTATGTTATGTTAACAAATAAAACCTGATAATGTTGCGCTATAATTCTTATATTTATTGTTATAGCTCCATTTATTTAACATTTAGGCTCAAAATTAACATAAAAATGTGAAAAACACAACTCATTCACATTTTTTATAACATAAAATTCTCATATAGCGGACACTCATACAAAAACCGCCAGCACAATTGCAAACCAATTGCACTGACGGTTTTAATATTGACACCAACAAAACGCGCTAAAGCTTTTTATGTTGAATATATCAAAACAGCGAGGAAGAGAGGATAGAATTATGACTCAGGTTGCGCATCGGCCGACTCTTTTGGCAGCACTGCGTGTAACCATAGGAATCCAAGTATTCCGGCCACAACAGATCCAACAACAATACCAAGTTTGGCGTGATCAAGAAGTGACAACATGTGTGCATCCCCTCCACCAAATGAAAGCGTTGCAATAAATAAAGATACTGTGAAGCCAATACCTCCTAACATTGATACCGCAGCCAACATTTTCCAATTTGCATTTTTGGGTTTTGGCGCAAGTTTGAGCACAATCGTGAGCCATGAAAACAAGAATATCCCTGAAAATTTGCCAACAACAAGGCCACAGATCACCGCCAAAGAAATTCCTTCCACAACACTCACAGGATCAAGGTTCAATAAGAATATCCCTGCATTAGCAAACGCGAATATAGGTACTATGAAAAAGTTAACAAATGGATGTAGCGTGTCCTCAAGTTCCTGGAGAGGAGAAATAACTTTATCGGAAGCTGACTCCACTTCTTTCAACCAGTTCATTTGATCCTTATTTAGAATTGTGCGCTTTGACAATAATTCATCATCTTCATTTTTGAAATTAGAAATTGCACTACGTATGATTTTGACATATTTTTTGGGTGCAAAAACCGGAGTGGCAGGCACACAGAATGCAACAAGCACACCGGCTATGGTTGGATGAATTCCTGAGTTCAGGAACAAAAACCAAACAACACCACCTATGCCAAGATAAAATATCTGACTCTTGATACGCATTGCCGAACCCAACAGAAGCAATCCCAACAATAGTGCTGCATACAATAGCAACATTCCTTCAATATGGCCGGAATAAAAAACAGCAATAACAACAATTCCTCCAATATCATCAACTACAGCAAGTGTTGTCAAAAATATTTTCAATGAGATGGGGACTCTTTTCCCTAACATGGCAAGCACTCCAAGAGAAAAGGCAATATCTGTTGCCATGGGAATTGCAGCCCCACCAACATAGTCCGACCCCTTACTCATAAAATAAAAAATTGCAACTGGTACAATCATTCCTCCGCACGCTCCTACAATTGGCAATAAGGCCTGCCTGAACGACGACAACTCTCCAACAAGAATCTCACGTTTAATTTCAAGACCTATCGAGAAGAAAAATATTGCCATCAACGCATCATTAATAAATGAAATTAACGACATAGGATGGCCATCATGACTGAAAAGATTAAAGTTGCCAATCTGCAAACGTACTTCTTGATTCCAAAAGTCAAAATAATATTGATTTATACCTGGGATATTAGCAAATATCAACGCAAGCAAAGTTGCTCCAATCAAAATATTACCGCCCGTTGCATGACGTGCAATTGCTTGTCGGGCCGCATAGAAAACCGAGTGCTCGTGCTGCGGTTTTATAGATGCTGCCTGAGTTTCTTTATAATCACTCATAATTGGTTATATGTTAGTTAACAATCAATTTACCTTAAATTGTATAATCTTAAAACAAATTATTCGAACATAAACAAACAATCTCATGCCTCAAGCCCACGGCATAAGATTGTCTATTTCAAATAAATATTCAGAGCGGATATCCTTGTGTATCAAAACTCAATCGAGTTCCATCGGTAAGCACAACCGAATACCCGAAATATTCAACTACTATGGAATTAATTCCCTCATAAGGCCAGTATGCAGCAACATAGTTTGCTATCTGATAAGGAGCTATTCCGTAAGGAATTGTATAGCCAAACGGTGCGTCAACTTCATACCAATTTCCCCATGCATCAAAATATACCACTGCACCGCTGTCAAAGTAAACGGCATACGAGGTGTCGTTACCATAACCCCATGCACGAATGTCATCTACATAATCATTATAAAAAAATGTATTGATAAAACCATATGCAGTAGGCGGAAGATCCCTAATATTAACATAATAGTAATCATCATCTTCACACGACGTGAAAGATACAGTTGACACGGCCATAATTATGGCCATTATAATTGTTTTAAATCGCATTTTTTTATTTTTGACGGTTATAATTCTGCAAACTTATTTATTAAAAGGTGCGCGGATAATAAACCATTCAATTCAAAAGAAACGATATAGAGTGTTATTAGCCAACACACCGGGCAATGTTTAGTGATCGTAACGAATGAAACGGCCCGATAGATCAAATTCCATCTCAACACCGTTTGACAATGTCACTTCGTATCCTTTTCTGTCCTTTTCTATTCCAACAATCTTAGACTTATTCTGATGCGACTTAACATAAGCCTTAATCGCCTCAGGCACCATTGAATCAGGCACTTTTGATGTGTTTGAAGTTTCTATTTCCTTCCAATTTCCTGATGCATCAAAAGTTACTTCAGTACCATTATTGAGAATTACCTCATATTCACTTACCTTGCCAAACTTATGTTCTGTTTTCACAAGGCTAACCTTTGCCTTGAAATTTTTATTCAACATAACAGTGGCTGCCGGTGGAAGGACTGATGCATCATGCGTATATTTATCACGAGCCTGGACAGATACAGATGTCAATGCTATTAGAATTGCTGTCAAAACTGTTGTCAAAAATTTTTTCATAATTAATAAAATGTAATGAGTGAATATTTAATTTTATAAATATTAACAGACAACATTTGATTCTGGTTCACAAAACTGCATTTTTAACAAAATGTCTATTTAAATGTGAAAAGCCTATTATACAAAAAATTTGCTATCGTATAAACAACATTTCCAATCAATGTTGCCAAGCCATAACCAGAGAGTGTAAATCCAAAAATCACAACCTCAAGCGCACCAAACGGAGAATAGTTCAAACCCCACACAACAGAAAGCTGTATAGTATAACATACAACAAATCCCAAAATAAATCTCACTGCCTGACGCGATAATGCTCCGTTTGATTTAAAAACCCATTGTCTATTCCATAGAAATGAGTTTATGAGACCAATAATATAGCCTAATCCATTAGAAATATACGGATTTATGCCAAGTTCTGATTTGCAAATAAAAATTACCGCAAGTGTAAGGAGCGTATTCATAACGCCCACAACACCATACTTTATAAGCTGTACAATTGGCGAGTTGGAATTAAAATGCATCATCACTCAATTCTTTCTTACTTTACCACGTATGGTTTTACTGTCATTTGACTTTTTTGCTTTTTGCTCCTTGATATCCTCATGACGCTCATCGTAAGCCGCAGCCTCTGCCACAATGTTTTCGCCAACTCTCAATACAGGAAGAGACCAATTATATTTCACAGCCAACATTCTTAATCCAATAACAGTTGCAGCACAAAGGCTCTGTGGTATTATAGGATTTATATCAAGTAACCACACAAGCGAATATACTACACCACCGGCAAGACAGGCTGTGGCATAAATGTCTTTCCTAAAAAAAAGAGGAACTTCATGAATAAGAATATCACGAATTACACCACCTATTGAACCGGTTATTATACCCATGGTGATGGCAACCCACATGGGATAGCCCACTGCAAGAGTCTTCTCTATGCCGATGACCACAAATAATGCAAGTCCTATGGCGTCGAATATAAACAAAGTTCTCATACCACCCACAAGAGCCCTGCGCAATAATATCACTGTCAGTAGAGACAACCCAGTAACAGCAAGATATAGCCAAGATACCATCCAGAACACCGGGACTCCTATCAATACATCACGCAGTGTACCTCCACCTATTGCCGTGACAAGGCCCACCACATAAGCGCCAAACCAATCAAAGTTTTTTGCCGCTGCCAATCTAATACCGGAGATGGCAAATGCAATGGTACCAAGCACTTCTATAACAATGATAAATGTATTTTCTTCCATTGCTTAATGTGCTCTATTTTTTATCGGACACCTTAGTTTGAATCCCTGATTTTTGATTATGTTTACAAATATCGGCGATAAAGCACTTATCACATTCAGGCTTACGTGCCTTGCAAACATAACGGCCATGAAGAATTAGCCAATGGTGCGCCCGTGGAATAACTTCATCCGGCAGATTCCGCACAAGTGTATGCTCAGTTTCAAGTGGTGTCTTACTATTATTTGTTAGCCCAATGCGATTGGCAACCCTGAATACATGCGTATCTACTGCCATTGCAGATTTATTGTAAACAACAGAAAGAATCACATTGGCTGTCTTACGGCCCACTCCAGGAAGCTTTAACAAGTTGTCAATAGTGTCCGGAACCTTATTGTCAAACTCCTCAACCAGCAGTTTTGCCATTCCAACAAGTGATTTTGCCTTGTTGTTGGGATAGGAGACAGATTTTATATATTCAAAAACTTCGTACGGTTCCGCTTCTGCCAATTTCTCTGACGTGGGAAAAGCTTTGAATAAATCCGGAGTTATTAGATTGACACGTTTATCCGTACATTGTGCCGACAAAATCACAGCCACAAGCAGTTGGAATGGCGTATTGTAATGCAACTCTGTCTGTGGCATTGGCATTTCCAACTCAAAACGCCGCACAAACTCCTTGTATCTATCTTTTATTGTCACCGCTCAATGATAGTTATTACAGACTCACTCTATTAGTTAGTTCTTTATCCGGCCAATTTATCTGGCAGACTTAAACTCATCAAGGAAACGGGTATCATTCTCAGAAAACATTCGCAAGTCTTTAACCTGGAATTTGAGGTTGGCAATACGCTCTATTCCCATACCCAAGGCAAAACCGCTATATTTTTTTGAATCGATTCCGCATGAATCAAGGACATTCGGGTCAACCATACCACAGCCCAGGATTTCCACCCAACCTGTGTGTTTACAGAACGAGCATCCTTTTCCACCACAAAGGTTACAGCTTATATCCATTTCTGCAGAAGGCTCTGTGAATGGGAAATAACTTGGACGCAAACGAATCTGTGTTTCCGGACCAAACATCTCTCGTGCAAAATAGAGCAATGTCTGACGCAAATCGGCAAACGAAACATCCTCATCAACATACAAAGCCTCAAGCTGATGGAAGAAGCAATGCGCTCTTGCCGAGATTGCTTCATTCCTATAAACCCTACCCGGGCAAATAATACGTATCGGAGGTTGTGTGGTCTCCATCACCCTACTCTGTACAGATGATGTGTGCGTGCGCAACAACACCTCAGGATTCCTGTTAATGAAAAAAGTATCCTGCATATCACGTGCCGGATGGTCTTCCGCAAAATTCAATGACGAAAATACATGCCAGTCATCCTCAATCTCCGGACCCTCTGCTATACTAAATCCAAGCCTACGGAAAATATCCACAATTTCCTCTCTAACAAGCGAAAGTGGATGACGTGTACCAAGTTTATATGGCGCAGGGGTGCGAGTTAAATCAAGTGATGAATCTATTGAATCAGAATTCTCAAGTGATGCCCTAAGTTCGTTTATCTTATCATTAGCAAGATTCTTAAGCTCATTTAATGCCTGACCTATAATCTTCTTTTCCTCAGCCGGAACTGTACGGAAATCATTAAAAAGCAATGAAATCTCGCCTTTTTTACTCAAATATTTAATACGCAATGCCTCAACTTCCTCAAGATTAGAAGCTGTGATACCACATATACTGGTTTTTAAATCGTTGATTTTATTTAACATCGCTAATGCATTAAGAATATTTCAATAATATGCAGTTATATATCATAAAATAACTTGCGTCAATACTGATTTTGCAAAATTACAAATTTTATCCTTAACTCAAATAAGCTGACCAATAATTTTTGAATAGCTGAGCACTGCTCTTTCATTTTTCCGGGGTATCCCGGCGATGGTATTAGCATCTGTTACAAGCTTGAAAATAAACAGCCAATACAGCATTAAATGTGAAAATATGTAGTTAATTCTTAAATTTTATTTATTATGCCTTTTTTGTATTGATTTTTCATTTGCCCATATCAAAAAAAAACGTATCTTTGTGGCAATAATAGTCAAGTCTTTTTATAAAACTTGACAAATATCACGAATCTGGATTTTACGTCTATCCAAGCACCTTGGATTTCGCAAGAGCCAATTGTGATATTAGTGGAATTTAATAATTGCACAGGACATAAGAATCAGCAAATATTGACTACTTCTGCAAATACAAGATCCTAATGACAAAAGAATCTTTTTTTAATAACCCCAGAATGGCAAAATTAATAGTTGCCATGTTGATATCATCATCAATCATCACCCCATCGGCAATTGCCTCTACAAACGCCGACGAAGTTTTTGCCACGTTAAACAGATACATGCCCGGGGCATCAGCGCTTGGCCGGCTCAAGGTGAAATCGGTAAATATTGATGAACGCAAAAAAAGTATTGCTGTAGAATTAAACGAAACAGCTGCATATATACCTCTGACAGCACAGTCCCTGAAACAACTGAAAAAAGACATAGCGCTAAACCTTGGCAACAACTATGCCGATTTTGATGTTAGTCTTGATATTGTTGACAGAGACAAAAAAGGCAAAATAGTATCTCGCCGCTCACTTGACGATTTGGTGTTGTTCTCTCCCAAAACATTCAACCGTCCCACCGAAGAATCTCAATTCGTAACAAGACTTGATGCTGAAAAAGCGCCAAAAGGACTTGACGGGACCAACATTGCCTTATGGCAAAGCCACGGTTGGTATTTTGAGCCCAAACTAAATCGATGGGAATGGCAACGTGCCCGTATATTCCAAACTGTCGAAGACCTTTTTACACAAAGCTACGTGATGCCATATCTCATGCCAATGCTTGAGAATGCCGGAGCATATGTTATGTCACCCAGAGAACGTGACATTAACGAAATTGAAATCATAGCCGACAATGATGGCGGCACATTAGCCAAAGGATCATATAATGAGTCATCCACCTGGACAGATGCCAATGTAAAAGGGTTTGCTTACAAAAACTCACCATTGAAAACAAATGATAATCCTTTTAAAGAAGGTACTGTTCGGCAAGCCCGGGTTTCAAACAACAAAAATTCTGCCCCAACAGCTTCATGGAATGTGAACTTTCCCAAAAAAGGACGTTATGCCGTTTATGTTTCGTACGCCTCTCTCCCTAACAGTGCAACAGATGCCACTTATCGTGTAAACTCCCAGGACGGCACCAAGGACTTTTTGATAAACCAAAAAATGGGTGGCGGAACATGGATTTATTTAGGCCATTTTAATTTCAACGAAGGAACTCAGCAAGCCCCTGTTGTTGAGCTTATTGCGCACGGCAAAGACGCAAATTCCGTTGTCACTGCAGATGCTGTAAAAATAGGTGGTGGCATGGGAAATGTTGCTCGAATAGTTAAAGAGCCACTCGATGACATAGATTATAAATATGTTACAAGTGACTACCCCCGATTTACAGAAGGAGCAAGATATTGGCTTCAGTGGGCTGGAGCACCTGACAGCGTTTATACACCAACAGGCAATGTCAATGACTACAACGACGACTATCGTTCTCGCGGATTATGGGTAAACTGGTTGGCTGGAGGATCTTCTGTACTTCCCGACAAAGAAGGTCTTAATATCCCGATTGACCTGTCATTCGCATGGCACTCAGATGCCGGGACAACGCTCAACGACTCTATTATAGGAACTCTGGGCATATACAGTACTGCCGGAGACAAATATGCTAACGGAACCGACCGCAGTGTCTCAAGAGATTACACCGATTTGGTTATGACGCAAATTGTCAATGACATCAGAGCAAAATATGAGCCAAATTGGACAAGACGTGGAATGTGGGACAAATCGTATTACGAAGCTCGGGTCCCCGAAGTTCCTTCAATGCTACTTGAATTCTTATCGCATCAGAATTTCGCCGACATGAAGTATGGCCTTGACCCCGACTTTAGATTCACAGTATCTCGTGCCGTATATAAGGGCATGCTTAAATTTTTAGCACATAGAGACGGTCGTGAATATGTTGTACAGCCATTACCAATACATGATTTTGCAATAAACGGTGGAGAAAAAGGGAAATACACCTTAACATGGCAGCCAACGGTTGACTCTCTTGAGGCAACAGCCATGCCCACATATTATAATATAGAGGAACGCATTAACGACGGTGCCTTTAAATTTATTGCACGTGTAAACACAACATCATGGCAAACAACAGTAACCGATAAGGACATCCACTCATATCGCATTGTCGCCGGAAATGATGGTGGCGTAGCTTTCCCGTCGGAAGTACTTGCTTTGGCATACCGTCCGGATGCACAAACAGTAAGAGTTGTTAATGGGTTCACACGCATATCTGCACCGGACTGGTTTGACTCAGGCGAGATAGCCGGATTCTATGACACTCGTGACCACGGCGTTCCATACATCAACGATATTGCTTTTATCGGTTCTATGTTTGAGTTCCGTAGGGATATCCCATGGATGGATGATGATGCCGCCGGATTTGGCGCCTCGCGTGCCGATTATGAAGATAAGGTAGTTGCCGGAAATACATTTGATTTTGTATATACACATGGTAAAGCTATAACCGATGCCGGATTTGGATTCATTTCATCAAGTGTAGAATCATTCGCAAACGACAACAAAAAGGGAACTGCATCTGTTGTGGACCTGATTCTCGGCAAACAAAAAGAAATAAAACAAGGACGTGGAGTGTATGGAACAAAATACAAAACATTTCCATCAAAACTTCAGGATAAAATCAAAGCTGTAACATCCAACGGCGTTTCAATATTCGTATCCGGAGCTTATGTGGCCACAGATCTTTGGGATAATCCCAATTCGTCAAAAGAGGTAGCGGAATCCGACCAAAAATTTGCAACAGAAGTGTTAGGATATCACTGGCGTGTTGGTCAGGCATCTGTAACCGGACAAGCTTACGAAGTCCCTTCTCGGTTCCGTCAATTCACCGGAGGTGATTATGAATTCCATGCAACTTTGAACAGCGACTGTTATGCCATTGAATCTCCCGATTCTTTTTATCCGGCAGACAGCAAGAAAGCAGCCACAATAATGAGATATACAGAAAACAATCTCATTGCCGGAACTGCCTTTAATAACGATAACTACCGTACGGTTGTGATTGGATTCCCGTTTGAGACCATAAAATCACAGGATTCACGTAATTCATTAATGAAACAAATTCTCAATTTCCTGACAACTACCAATCAGCCGGCAAAAACAAACTCATTAAATAATAAAAAGAAATCATCAAAAAAAAATCGTAACTGACAAAAGTCAATTACTCTTAAATCAAAAATCTTTAAGAACAAATAATTTTACCATATAATTAACCTTTTCACCATGAACAAGTCAATTAACTGTTTCATTCCTTTTGTTGATGCCGCACAGGCTCAAGTAACCATTGACGGCCTTAAGCAAAGTGCTCTGGTATCAAAAATTTTCCTTCTGGCTACAGATTCGCAAGCCAAAGCTGTGGAAGGCTGTGAAGTAATCACCATAGACGCCCTCAACTCATCTGACACTATGCTCAAGATTGCACAGGCTACCGAAGGTGAGTATATTCTATTATATACAAAATATAACAATCTTGTAATGGGCTATTTTGCTCTGGACCGTTTTGTGCGTCTTGCTGAAGATTCAAAAGCCGGCATGCTATATGCTGACTCATACACAGTGGTTGAAGGCAAAAAAACAAACTCTCCTGTGATTGATTATCAATTCGGCTCACTGCGCGATGATTTCAATTTCGGTTCTGTTCTGTTTTTCAATGCCGCCGACTTCAAAAAAGCAGCCGCAGGTATTGATACAAAATACACAGCTGCCGGACTTTATGATTTGCGCCTACGCATAAGCCGTATTGCTCCCATCGTACACATCAATGAATATCTTTACAGCGATGTTACTGTTGACAACCGCAAGTCTGGAGAAAAAATATTTGACTATGTTGATCCCAAAAACCGTGGTGTGCAAATTGAAATGGAAAAAGCATGCACTGCGCACCTCAAAGAAATCGGGGGATATCTGGAACCTAAATTTAACGAGATAGACTTTAATAAAGGCGATTTTGAATACGAAGCATCTGTGATTATTCCTGTCCGCAACCGTATTCGCACCATACGCGACGCAATAAAATCTGTCCTCTCTCAGAAAACAGATTTTCCATTTAACTTAATAGTTATTGATAACCATTCAACAGATGGCACAACTGAGGCTATTGACGAATTTAAAGACGACGCTCGTCTTGTTCATATAATTCCTGACCGTGATGACCTTGGTATTGGTGGATGTTGGAATGTTGGTGTGCAACATCCCAAATGTGGAAAATTTGCAGTTCAACTTGACAGCGACGACGTTTATGCCGACGAAAACACCCTGTCAAAAATGGTTAAAGCTTTCTACGACCAGAAATGCGCTATGGTTGTGGGTACATACGAACTTACAGACATTGACAAAAACCCAATTCCACCGGGAGTAATCGATCATAAAGAATGGACGCCGGAAAATGGCCGCAACAATGCACTCCGCATTAACGGACTTGGTGCACCACGAGCTTTCTACACACCAATGTTGCGTGAAATCCATGTGCCCAACACAAGTTATGGCGAAGACTACGCCCTTGGATTAGCATTCTCAAGACACCACCAGATTGGACGTGTTTATGATGTTGTTTATCTATGTCGTCGTTGGGAAGACAACTCCGACGCCTCGTTGGATGTTGTGAAAATGAACAACAACAACCTCTACAAAGACCGTATCCGCACCTGGGAATTACAGGCCCGTTGCGCTATGAATAAAAAGTAACTTTTTTGACGCTTGGTTCCAAATGACTAAAATAACCTCAACCCAAGCCAATCAACTCATCGCCGATCAAATTGCCGTGTGGCCTCAGGCCGCCGGCAATTTTCAGGCGCTGAATAATGTCAAGGTAAAAGACCTTGACGTTGACGGCATGCACTTCAAAGTGCAATTCAATCCAGCTCGCATTGTATCCTCTTCGGCAAAAGTGGATGCTAAAAGCCTCAAAGAACGCAAATGCTTTCTTTGCAGCCAGAACCGTCCGGATGTTCAAGTTGGACTTCCATGGGGTAAAAACGACAAGTACATTGTACTAATCAATCCTTTCCCCATATTCCCTCGTCATTTGACAATACCGGATCAAAGCCATGTAGACCAACTTGTAGTAGACCGCATTGAAGATATGATGGATTTGGCTGCCGATCTTGATGGCTATACTGTATTTTACAACGGCCCGAAGTGTGGAGCATCGGCTCCGGACCACATGCACTTCCAAGCAGGAAACTCCGACTTTCTAACAATCTCTGAAGCTATAGAAAATGCAGAGCTGAAAACAATCATAGCTCAGGATAATGCGTCACTATCAATGGTTGACACATTGCCTCTTAATGTTTTTGTAATTGATGCTTCAGACCACAAAGCCGGTGCTCAACTTTTCCGTCGCTTATATGACGCAATTCCGGTTCCTGACGGAGAAAAAGAGCCTATGATGAACCTGCTGTGCTACGCAACACCTCTTGGCGAAAGACTAATTGTCATTCCACGAAAACGTCATCGCCCCTCGTTCTACGGAACTGAAGGAGAAAATTGCATGTTGTTGTCACCAGCATCCGTTGACATGGGCGGTGTTTTCATAACACCTCTTGAAAAAGACTTCAATGCACTGGATGCAAATGTAATAAAACGTGTACTTGAAGAGCTTTGTCTTTCAAACGAAGAAATAAATACAATAGCAGAACGAGTATCATTATAACCGTAATCCCATGCTTGAACCATTCATCAAAGTTGGTATTCTAAATGCCTCGCAAATAAATATTAACCTCATTGATACCTATACCGTAGATGCGTGTCAGGTGCGTGGTCCACAAACAATTTCCATCACCCCGGACAACAAGATATCATGGCAAGGGAAGGAGTTTGAGACTCTGGAGTTTCATCCATTCAACCCTCAGACCGGAATTTTTGAGATTAAAGACGTTGTCATCGGTGTCAATTTCCATTGGGAACGCAAGGAAGACCAACGTTTCAGCGGTTCCGCTAAATTTATTGTGGAGAACAACAAGCTCACCATCATAAATATACTGCCGGTTGAGGATTATCTTCTCAGCGTAATATCTTCCGAAATGAGTGCAAATGCATCAATAGAACTGCTAAAAGCACATGCCGTCATTTCAAGATCATGGCTATTGGCGCAAATAGAAAAAAGCAAAGAACTCAGAGCCTCGGGCGCTGATTACTCAGCTTGCGTTGAAACAGACCATGAACGCATTAAATGGTACGACCGCGAAGACCATATCAATTTTGATGTCTGTGCAGACGATCATTGTCAGCGATATCAAGGTGTGACACGTCAGTCAACAGAAAAAGTTGCCCAAGCCATCGCTGCTACACGTGGACAAGTCCTTTATTTCGAAGGAAAGCTTTGCGATGCCCGATTCTCTAAATGTTGCGGCGGTGTATTTGAAAAGTTCGAGAACTGCTGGGAACCCAAAAATTTACACTATCTTGGTGCACGGGCAGATGCCGCTGACGAGAATAACTATCCCAATCTTACGGATAACAACACCGCCGAGTCATTTATCCTATCACGTCCTGATGCCTTTTGCAATACTTCAGATGCTGAAATTCTTTCGCAGGTTCTTAACAACTACGACCAGGAAACAACAGATTTCTATCGGTGGAAAGTTGAATACACCCAAGAGGAAATATCCGAAATTGCACATCGCCGCTCCGGCATTGACTTTGGAAAAATCGTAGACATGATTCCTCTTGAGCGCGGATCGTCTGGGCGAATTATACGTCTTAAAATCGTGGGTACAAACAAAACCATGATTATAGGCAAAGAGCTTGAAATACGGAAAACTTTATCCAACAGCCATCTCTACTCATCGGCATTCGTTGTAAAACGTCACAACATAGATAATAACGGCATACCCTCATCCTTTACTCTGCATGGAGCCGGTTGGGGGCATGGAGTTGGACTTTGCCAGATTGGTGCCGCTGTAATGGGTGCAAAAGGATACAACTACAAACAAATCTTGAATCATTATTTCATAGACGCTTGTCTTGAAAAACTTTACGACTAAATAAATACTTAAATACAAAACTGACACATAAAGTACTATTTTAAGTAATACTCCAAAATCCTCTGTATTAACCATCATTAGACATCACAAAAATTTAATATCATCCATTTCTTGACATGAAATCCAGAACACGTAACCCCTGGGCTTGGATACCAACCCTATATTTTGCACAAGGTATACCTTTTATTTTCATCAACATGGTAACCATGGTGCTGTTCACACAACTCGGCATGTCCAAAGCCGACGCAACAATGTATACCGGATGGCTATATCTACCATGGGTTATAAAACCATTCTGGGGTCCAATTGTTGATATCCTCAAAACAAAACGTTGGTGGACAGTTATGATGCAATTATGTGTGGCCGTGGGTTTAGGTCTTATCGCCTTTACTCTCCCGCTCCCCGACAAAACAGAAATTGCAAATGGATTGCCGGCATCAACTTTCATGTTATGCTTGTTTTTCTATTTTATAACTGCGTTCTGTTCAGCAACACACGATATTGCTTCGGACGGTTTCTATATGATTGCCCTCAACACAAATCAACAATCAATGTTTGTGGGTATCAGATCAACGTTCTATCGCTGTGCCAGTGTTTTTGGACAAGGTGGCCTTGTTATGATTGCCGGAACTTTAGAATCGTATGCCGGCGGTGTGGCTCAAGGTTGGTTATGGACAGTTGCCGGATGCTCTGTATTCTTTGCCCTTGTATTCCTGTATCACTCATTTATACTACCCTACCCTGAAAACGACAAACCGGTTGGAGGAGAAGGCGCAAAATCCGTTGGCGGTATATTACGTGAATTCATGGGCTCTTTTGGAACATTCTTTAAAAAGAAACATGTGATTCTTGCAATGTTATTCATGCTGCTCTATCGCCTGCCTGAAGCTCAAGTAGTGAAACTCTGCCAAGTATTCTTGCTTGCCCCGGTTAAGGAAGGCGGCCTTGGCATGACTCAAACCGAAGTTGGTTTTGCCTACGGTGTTCTTGCTATTCTCGGTTTAACAATCGGTGGTATCATTGGTGGTATATGTGCAGCACAAGGCGGTCTGCGCAAATGGATATGGCCAATGGCCCTGGCCACATCTCTCAACTGCGTGGCATACATTATCCTGTCGAATGTTCAACCGGACTATTCACTCCTTTCAGGAAAACTAATAACATGGAGTTGCATTGTGCTTGAACAATTTGCATACGGCTTTGGATTCACCGCCTTCATGCTCTTCATGATGTACTTTGCCGAAGGCCCTTACAAAACTTCTCACTATGCAATATGTACTGCTTTCATGGCATTAGGCATGATGCTCCCCGGTATGGCCGCAGGATGGATTATGGAAAGCCTGCTCAACAATTCTTACATTAACTTTTTTTGGTGGGTTCTCTGCTGTAATATCGCAACATGGACTGTCACTGCACTTGTAAGACGTCACATCAATCCCGAATATGGTGCAAAGCGCAAAACCGCATAATAACCTTACAATAACATTCGTGGATTAAAACACTAACTATAATTACATATAATTTAGAAAATGAAAAAAAACATTATAGCGTCTATTGCACTTGTTTCGGCCGTGACCATGACCGCACAAGTAAAGCCGGGTATTGAAGTTCTCAGAGACAGAAACTTTGAAGGCCTCAAAGGAAAACGTGTGGGACTTATTACCAATCCAACAGGTGTTGACAACAACCTGAAATCAACAATAGATATTCTTCATGATGCAGATAACGTGACACTTGTTGGCCTTTATGCCCCGGAACATGGTGTGCGCGGCGATGTGCATGCAGGAGACCATGTTGAAAATTTTGTTGATCCGGCAACAGGAGTCACAGTCTATTCCATGTATGGAAAAACTCGCAAACCCACCCCGGAAATGCTTAAGGATGTTGATGTCCTTATATATGACATTCAGGACATAGGATGCCGCTCATACACATTCATCTCATCAATGGGTGTTGCCATGGAAGCATGTGCCGAACTTGGAAAAGAATTTATGGTACTTGACCGCCCCAATCCGGTAAGCGGCACAAAAGTTGAAGGAAACCTTACAGAAGACGACTGCGTATCGTTTGTAAGCCAGTTTCCCATTCCCTATCTCTATGGTTTGACTCCCGGTGAATTAGCGTTATACATTAATGATGAAGGATTGCTAAAAGACGGTAAGAAAGTAAATCTCACTGTTGTTCCCATGGAAGGATGGGAAAGAAACATGACTTTTGCCGACACTAAAATGCCTTGGGTACTCCCTTCGCCGCACATTCCAAATCCTGAAGCCGCAGTAATGTATCCGGTATCCGGGATCCTTGGCGAACTTGGTTATATCTCTATTGGTGTAGGATACACAGAACCTTTCAAACTTTTCTGCTCTCAATGGACAAATGCCGAAGAATTATCTCGCCGGATGAATGGTCTTAACCTTCCGGGACTTATGTTCCGCCCCATTCACATCAAACCATTTTATTCTGTTGGCAAAGGCGAAAATCTTCAAGGAGTTGAGGTATATGTAACTGATGTTGAAAAAGCACCGCTTTCTCTGGCTCAGTTCTATGTAATGCAGGAAATGGCAGCCATGAATCCTGATAAAGCAACTTTCCTTGAAGGAAATGCCGACCCCAAACGATTCAATATGTTTGATAAGGTTTCTGGCTCAAAACAAATACGCACTCGTTTTGCTAAAAACCATAAAGTATCCGATATTATTGACTATTGGAACAAAGATGCGGATAACTTCAAAGCTAAATCTTCAAAATATTATCTTTATAAATAACATAAGTTTAATATAAGAAACCAACAACACTGATAACTTGTCATGAATGTCCACCCAACATACACAACTTTTGTACAACGTTTATCGAAATGCGTTGATAAAAAGCGTATATACACCGATCCATTACGCTGTCTCGCCTGGGGGACTGATGCCGGATTCTATCGGATGACACCCAAAGTCATTGTCAGGGCAAAAAATGCTTCAGAAGTTTCCCAAATATTGAAATTAGCTTCTGAATTGAATTTGCCGGTCACATTCCGTGCGGCAGGCACATCTCTTTCAGGACAAGCTATCAGTGACTCCATTCTTGTTGTTGCCGGTAAGTACTGGGAGCAATACCAGATTGCACCCGATGCTATGACCATAGCATTGCAACCTGGAATAATTGGAGATAGAGTAAATCAGATTCTTGCCCCATACAAAAGGATGTTTGGTCCGGACCCGGCTTCAAAAAAATCAGCCATGGTGGGCGGTATAATCATGAATAACGCATCCGGTATGAACTGTGGTGTACATGCCAATTCCGACCGCACATTAAAATCAATGGTGATTATCCTCGCCGACGGTACTGTATTGGACACCGGAGATGAGAATTCATGTGAATCTTTTGCCCGGACACATGGCCATGTTATATCGCAAATAGAACAAATCCGCGATGACATAAGGGCGGACGAGAATCTGGTTAAACTAATAAAGTACAAATACGCCATCAAAAATGTTACAGGTCTAAACCTATTGCCATTTGTAACATTCGACAATCCATTCGAGATAATGGCACATTGTATGGTTGGTAGCGAGGGAACACTGGGTTTTATGGCTGAAGCAACAGTCAACACAGTTCCTCTGCCTGAGTTCTCAGCTTCGGCAATGCTGTACTTCGACAATATGTCTGAAGCGTGTCATGCTGTAGTTGCAATGAGAAAAAATGCTCCTGTTTATTCTTGTGAGCTACTTGATAAAAAATCACTTGCATCTGTAAATGACACCACTGGCGAAGGATTAACCGCACTTTTATTGGAAACCAAAGGCGATTCTCAAGAACAGCTTGATCAAAATATCTCCAAAGTACTTGACGTGCTCAAGCCATTTAAAATGGTTACAAAGCCATACTTCACATCAGATTCCTCTGTATATGGACAATGGTGGGCAATGAGATCCGGAGTCTTTCCGGCTGTGGGTGGAACACGCCGTCCCGGAACAACAGCCCTGATTGAAGATATTGCATTCCATATCGAAGACCTGCCTGATGCAACAGTGCAGCTTGCTGAAATCCTTTCTCGCTCCGGTTATGATGATGCTTGCATATATGGACATGCCCTCGAGGGCAACTACCATTTTGTGATATCACAATCTTTTGATTCTCAAGACGACATTGAAAGATACAAACATCTCATGGCCGACATAGAAGATCTTGTTGTTAACAAATTCCACGGATCCCTTAAAGCCGAACATGGAACTGGCCGTAACATGGCACCATTCGTAAAACGTGAATGGGGCGAGAAGGCCTGGAGTATGATGAATCGCATCAAAAAAGCCTTTGACCCTCAAGGCTTGCTCAACCCCGGAGTTATATTCAATCCTGATCCAGAATGTTACCTTAAGAATCTTAAAGAACTCCCACTTACAAATCCGGTGGCTGACAAGTGCATAGAATGTGGATTCTGTGAAGTAAACTGCGTGTCATGCGGTCTAACGCTCTCGGCCCGACAAAGAATTGTTGTTCAAAGAGAAATTTCCCGACTGAAAAAAAACAATCAGGATTCTAATCGGCTCAATACACTTGTTAAACAGTTCAGATATCTTGGTGATGAGACATGTGCCGGAGACGGATTATGCTCAACATCATGCCCAATGAAAATCAACACCGGCGATCTTATTCACCAAATACGTCAGGATAATCTGCCGGACAGCTCAATAGGTTATAAAGTGGGAAACTGGGCCGCCAATAATCTTTCCGGTATAGAAAAAACTCTCAAGCCAATGCTTGGAGTTGCAAACTTTACAAGAAAAATCATTGGAGACAAAGCTGTAAACAGCATTGGCAAAACCCTCCATTATATAGGAGTTCCATTATGGACATCCGCGCTGCCTGCTCCGGCAAAAAAAATTGCGCATTACCAGGCATCATCACCTCGGAAAGTAGTATACTTCCCATCATGTATAAACCAAACTATGGGCCCTACCCCTGAATATGGTAAAAACATACCACAACTTTCCGATGTGATTATACGCCTATGCAATAAAGCAGACTATGAAGTGCTTTTCCCGGAAAACATGAATAAACTATGCTGCGGTATGATTTGGGAAAGCAAAGGTATGCCAGATATTGCAGAGCGCAAGATACGAGAGCTGGAGGAAGCCCTGCGTAAAGTTTCTCTTGACGGTAAATATCCTATAGTTTGCGACCAGAGCCCGTGCCTTCACCGCATGAAAGAAAACATCAAATCACTGAAGTTATATGAACCGGCCGAATTCATCAATACATTTCTTGCTCCAAGACTTGAGTTCAACCCTATTGATACGCCAATTGCCGTTCACATAACATGTTCTTCACGATTGATGGGTTTGGCCGACACAATAATTTCACTGGCTCAAAAATGTTCTACAAACGTTATTGTCCCAAGCGAAATAGGATGTTGCGGATTTGCCGGAGATAAAGGGTTCACCAGACCGGAACTAAATAAATGGGCACTTAGAAAACTTAAACCGCAGATTAATAAAGCTAACGTAAAATATGGGTTCTCGAACTCACGCACTTGCGAGATTGGACTCACAACAAACTCCGGAATCCCATACAAATCCATTGCATACCTTGTTGATGAAGTTACTACAAAAAAATCTTAAGTACCGTAACCCTAAAACCGATGAAAAAACAAAATACAGAGCCGATTACGGCTCCAACAAAGAAACGGCCGTCAAGACTTCTCGCTCTTGACATCCTACGGGGAATTACCATTGCAGGAATGATTTTGGTAAACAACCCCGGATCTTGGGGGCATATATATGCACCTTTAGAGCATGCATCATGGCATGGTCTCACCCCAACAGACCTTGTTTTCCCATTCTTTATGTTTATAATGGGAGTATCCACTTACTTTTCTTTGCGGAAATACCAATTCAAACTCACGCTGAATGTGGGACTTAAAATCCTTAAAAGAACCGTAGTGATATTCCTCATTGGTATGTTCATAGCATGGTTTGGACTATTCCTACGTGGCATATCAAATGATGCGACGTTCTGGGATGCGGTCCTCAACTTCGATCATATCAGAATACTTGGAGTTATGCCACGTCTCGCTCTCTGTTATGGAATAGGATCAATAATAGCTCTGCTTGTCGGGCGTAAAGGACTGCCTGTTACCATAGCATTAATGCTTGTTATATACACTGTGATACTTATTACCGGCAATGGATTTGAATTCTCAAAACACAATGTAATCGCAATAGTTGACCGTGCCGTTTTAGGTGTAGACCACATGTATTCCGACACCATTGACGGATACACTCTCAAATTCGATCCTGAAGGATTATTATCCACCCTACCCTCAATCGCTCACATGCTCATTGGCTTTCTATGCGGTGGTATGATATTATCAACAAAAGACAATAATTTTCGTATTAACAAATTGTTTATAGTTGGCACAATACTCACATTCTCAGGATTCCTTCTGGATTTTGGCCTTCCAATAAACAAAAAAATATGGTCTCCAACCTTTGTTCTCACAACTTGCGGTTTGGCGGCATCGTTCCTTGGGTTACTCATTTGGATTATTGACATACGCGGACATAAAAAATGGTGTAGATTCTTTGAATCCTATGGCATAAACCCACTTTTCATGTATGTATTTGGAGCATTACTCTCACAAGTTATCTCATTCACAAAAGTTTCATACAGCGCAGCCGAAAGTGGTGTTATATCTGTTAAAGGATACATTTACAACGCACTGTTGATTCCATTATGCAACGGTGACGAAACCCTTGCATCACTATTTTTCGCACTTCTCTTTGTTGGCTCAACATGGATTGTGGGATATTACTTATACAGAAATAAAATTTATATAAAAATATGATACTCATTGCAGACTGTGGAAGCACCAAAATAGATTGGTGTCTCATTGAAAATTCTAAAGTAGTAAATCAAGTGTTCACATGCGGTATGAACGCCGTGATGTTAACCGAAGAAGAAATGGCATCGCGTATTGCTTCGGAACTTATGCCCGAACTTGGACAACAACCAATTGAAGCCGTATATTTCTATGGCGCTGGATGCATAAGCGCAGAAGTATGCGCTAATGTGGCCAATGCCATACGCAAATCAATCCCGGCTCCAATAATTGAAGTCCACACAGACCTTCTTGCTGCTGCACGCGCTTTGTGCGGACACTCTGCCGGTATTGCATGCATCCTTGGAACCGGATCAAATTCATGCTACTACGATGGCGAAAAGATTTGCGACAATGTATCGCCACTTGGATATATCCTCGGCGATGAAGGTTCCGGCGCTGTTCTCGGCAAATTGTTGCTTGGTGACGTTCTCAAAAACCAACTTCCCAAAGAACTTTGCGAAAAATTCCTTGCACAGTACGATCTTGACCGTCTTACTATAATTCGTCGCGTATATAAAGAGCCTCAAGCAAATCGCTTCCTTGCTTCTGTTACACCATTCCTGATACAGAACATTGACGAACCGTCAATTCATAGGTTGGTTCTCAACTCGTTCAAATCGTTCTTTGTTAGAAACATTGCACAATACGAAAACTACAAAAACCTTAAAGTTAACTTCATAGGTTCTATTGCATACTATTACCGTGAAGTCCTGGCCGAAGCAGCTGCATCTGTAGACTGCCAAATTGGAACAATCATCAAAAGCCCGATGGAAGGACTCATCCGTTTCCATTCTTCAAACTAAGTTGAGATTATATCAAGACTAAAAGATACACAAATTCAAATCAATATTATAAGCATATTTAAATGGCTTTCGTTAAAATCAGCGAACAACCTTCGCTTTACAATGACCTTGAAAAAAAATCAGTAGGAGAGCTTTTGCGCGACATAAACAACGAAGATAAAAAAGTTGCATTAGCCGTTGAGAAAGCAATACCTCAAATTGAAAAACTTGTCACCGAAATTGTATCCCGCATGAAACGCGGTGGACGTATATTTTATATGGGAGCGGGCACATCAGGACGTCTTGGCGTTCTTGATGCATCGGAGATTCCCCCAACATTTGGAATGGACCCTTCTTGGGTCATCGGATTGATAGCCGGCGGTGATGTAGCTCTTAGAAATCCTGTTGAAAACGCTGAAGACGACACCGAACAAGGTTGGCGTGATTTACAGGAATTCAATATCAATGACCGTGATACAGTCATTGGCATTGCAGCATCCGGCACAACACCATACGTTATCGGAGCAATAAAAAAGGCTCGCGAAAATGGCATACTCACCGCTGCTATAACATCCAATCCCGATGCGCCTATTTCTGAAGCTGCTGACATTGCAATTGAAATGGTGGTGGGACCGGAATATGTCACCGGATCTTCGCGCATGAAATCAGGAACAGGACAAAAAATGATCTGCAACATGATCACAACATCTGTGATGATACAAATGGGTCGCGTCAAAGGTAACAAAATGGTTAACATGCAGCTTTCCAACGCAAAACTCGTTGACAGAGGCACAAGAATGGTTGTGGACGAACTTTCATTGCCATACGATGAAGCAAAACGCCTGTTGCTGCTTCACGGATCGGTGAAAAATGCAGTAGACGCATACCGAGCCCAGAACTAATTGTACAATACACAGTTTTTAATAATCACATCCATAAGGTTCTTAAAGGATTGTACTTTAAGAACCTTATGGTATTATAATTACAAGCACATGAAATTCCGTTTCCTGATGATATCGGTTTTGTTGTCCGTTACGGCACTGTCAATAGCTGCACAAAACAACAACACCATCAGCACTGACAATAGTAAAAAAAAATATACAGAACTTTATTATCAACGGGCCTCGCTCTTTGATATACTTCCAGTTGATTCAAACTCAATTGTAATGCTTGGCAATTCGTTGACACACGGCTGTGAATGGCACGAATTATTTGGCATGCCCAATGTTCTTAACCGCGGTATAAACGGTGATGTGGTTCAAGGAATATATGAACGTATTGATCCTATTGTAAAAGGAAAACCGGCAAAAATATTCCTGCTTTCCGGTGTTAATGATGTTAGCCATAACCTTTCGGCAGACTCAATCTCAACAGCCATTGACAATCTCATAACTTATATACAGGACAACACACCAACAACAAGAATATATCTGCAATCCCTGCTTCCAATCAACAATTCGTTTGGACGATATAAAAACGTTTTTGGGAAAGAACAGGTTATTCGCGATATAAACAAACAATTGGAAAAAATTGCGTTAAAACACAATATCACCTGGATAAACATCAACCCTGCATTTGCCGATGAAGATGGTAATCTTAGAAAGGACCTCACAAACGACGGCCTTCATCTGTTAGCTCCGGGATACCTGATTTGGCGCGATATTCTGCTACCATACATCAAAGAATAACCAACACTGTAATTCAAGCCTTATATAAACCGGTGCAATACATATAATCAGAAAGTACATATACAATTTTTATGATTCACATAAAACATTATTGCCCCGAAATACGTTTACTATAGGCAAGGGCTCAAATCCATTGCTATTAAAGTTTCAACTATTCATCACATTTATCGATGGCCCGATGGGACATTTTCGATTCTCATTTATTCTATTAATGCTTTTTTGCCTCCCGACGATTTTTGCAAAACCGTCGGGGGCACAACTTTTTTATCAGTCAACAACCAATCACGCAGATCAACATCAATCTGTGGGTCTTGTTCTTAGTGGCGGTGGAGCTAAAGGGATTGCACACATTGGTGTGATAAAAGCCCTTGAGAAAAACAATATCCCGATAGACTACATCACCGGAACATCCATGGGAGCAATCATTGGCGGATTATATGCTATGGGATACACCACAGACCAGATGCTTGACCTTATTCTATCAAAAGAATTCTCCTATTGGTCAACCGGACAAATTGATCCTTCAAGTGTATACTATTTCAGCCGCAATGAGCAATCTCCCACAATGTTCAATTTTTCTATTGCTCCACCACATGCAGCCCAAGACTCCATTCCGGCATCATTGATATCTCCATTGCCAATGAATTTTGGCTTTATGGATATATTTTCCGCATATACAGCTCAATGTAACGGAGACTTCAATAAGCTTTTCGTCCCCTTCAGATGTGTAGCATCGGATGTCTCGGCCGGACACAAGGTTGTTCACAGATCCGGCTCACTTGGCGATGCCATAAGGTCGTCAATGTCATTCCCTTTGGTATTTCAACCTATACGCATCAATGGAGCTTTACTATATGATGGAGGTATTTTCGACAACTTCCCGGTAGATGTCATGAAAACAGACTTCAATCCGGATTTTATCATTGGCGTTGATGTCTCAACACCAAGCACAGGGCCACAGACATCCATGATGGATCAGGTTGATAATCTTGTTATGCGTAGACAATCTTATAATATAGACCCCTCCACAGGCATTAAAATTAAAATTGACCTGCACCAATTTGCATTACTTGATTTTCCACAGGCGAAAAAAATATCTCAGGTTGGTTACGACAAGACAATATCAATGATTGACTCAATAAAAAGTCGTGTCGCATCTCGCATAAGCCCTGTTGCAAGAGAAACCGCACGAGGCGTATTCAAGTCCAACACTCCTTACGTTAAATTTGATTCCATAAGGGTTACAGGTGCAACAGCACAGCAAAATGAATATATCCAGTATCTATTTGCCCCTAAACAGCATTGCGATACTTTTGGCATTGCTCATGCACGTGAATCATATTACCGAGCATTATCACCGGGACGTCTGCGCGATTTGTTCCCTCAGGCTATATACAATGATTCCACCGGGATGTTCACCCTCGATTTAAAGGCTACCGTTAAAAACAACCTGAATATCGGAGTCGGTGGATTTATAACATCATCAAACAACTCATACCTATATGCCGCTGCCGGATATAAGACAATGAGTTTTTCATCCATGTCGGCAAATCTTGGTTTGTGGCTGGGACAAAGCTATCTTGGTGCACGATTAAATGGAACTTTAAATCTGCGGACAAACATTCCCTCGGCATTGGGCATAGATATCGTTGCTTCAAGACAAAAGTTCTATGAGAGCGAACATATGTTCTACCAGACAAACGTTCCAACATTCATTACAAATCATGAATATTACGGACGTTTATCATTGATAATTGCATCCGGTTGGCGAGGCAAATTCACAATATCGGCCGGATACGGTCATATAAATGACAGTTTTTTCCGTTCAAACGTGCAGTCGGCTTATCAAAGCGGCAGAGATCATACATATCACAATCTTGGACAAGCATTAATACGCTATTCATCAAATACGCTTGACAATAACCAATTCCCAACAAGAGGCTCGGCTTATAACCTATGCACCATGGGGTTATTGGGCACTTATAAATTCACGCCATCCGATAAGTTTTTAGATAACGAGAAAAAAAACATACGTTGGATGCAAATGGAATTTAGAACAAGAAATTATTTTGATTTCAACAAGCATTTCTCTCTTGGCATTGAATCTGATGTTATGTTGTCAACACGCAAACTTGAATCAACATATACCGCAGCTATTGTCAATGCACCGGCATATAATCCAACCACTGCGTCGAACAATGTTTTCAACCCATCACTCCGTGCCAATTCCTATCTGGCCGCAGATATCATTCCCATATACAAATATAATTCAAATCTAACAGCCCGTCTTGTGCTTGATTGCTTCCTTCCATTGCGCCGGATAGAGTCTAATGTTGATATGAGTGCCCGTAACGGACGCTGGTTGTCAAATCCTGAGTTTTTCGGTGAGCTTGACATAAGCTATTCTTTCCCATTTGCCACACTTTCCGGTTATCTCAATTATGTTAGCTCCGGTGCCAAGAATTGGAATGTTGGACTCACTTTTGGTGTATATATAACTGCTCCTAAATTCTTGAGATAACATGGATGTACAGTTCCCATGGATGTAACAATACCATCAGATTTTAGTGCAGGCCTTGTACCGGAAGGTGTCTATTTTGAAACTTCGGGATTAGTATAGAATAAAATCAACCTCTCGATAGCAGCCTCACACACCGGACAAAAGCTGTCTACATCATTGACTCTCATCCTGCAATAATCCGATGGCCGATATATACCGTGGGTAGAATATGCCGCACCCTCAAATAATCCAACCGGTCCAACCTGTTTTGGCTTATTGGATTCTTGAGAAAAAACATCTTGAACAGATTTAATCTCAGTGCCTTCCGCAAGCATATCTTTCCACTTGCTTTTGAAATCAACGAATGTTGTTATATTAGGCTCCCATGGCTCAACATCAAGTGGGTATGTGTCATTCATTACATCTTCCTGATAAAAATATTCATCGGCAAGTCCTCCAAAAGAATGACCGAATTCATGAACTACAACCGGACGGAATAAAGGATTATTCGCAGCGGTAAGCGTATATGCATTATATATACCACCACCACCGTAAGTATCTGTATTTGCCAGAATAATTATGTGCTGGCATGGCGTTGATGCCATGGCATCATACACAGAGAACACATTAGGTGTTGTCAGATATCTGTCACTGTAGAAGGTAGAAAAATGAGAACCAAACACAGTATTTTTCCAAATGTTTTCTTTGGGAATGGAAACTCCAGAATCAATAGACGGAGATTTTACAGCAATAAAATCAAACCTGTCGGCATAAGTTTTGAATGGCTCATGAGATTTTATCGCATCAACAGCCTCTCGTGCTTTAGCTTCAAAATCTGCCATCTCTTGCAATGTGTAACCTTCCGCCAAAATGGCTACGCCAATCTTAGGCCCATCCTGGTATGACCCTCTGTGTATCCAAACCGTATCCGGAACATTTCCCACAACAGGGCGTATTAAAATATCGTCAGGGTCAATAACCGTTGAATGTTCATCTAATATGTTGTGACGAGAATCAAATAACTTTAAAGAAACCTTTAATTTTTCATGAGTGTACGGAATAAGAAACGAATTCTCAAATGCACGTGATGTTGCATCTCCAAGCTCAAGCCATTCTTGAAACAATGATGAAAAAGATTGACTATATATTGTATCCCCACCCTTTTCCTTTACAACAGTTATTTGTCCATTCCCGGCCAAAGGCAACTTTTTCCCATTTAGCGCTACACGGCTATCCTTTTGTTTCAAAACTTTCAATAGAGAAATATCAATATCCTCGCCTGATTTTCCAGAGAAAATATAATCCATTCTCAAGCATCCGTCATCGCAAAAGTCAGCCGCGGCCGCGACTGTTGAAAAATCAGCAATACCTGAGACAATTGCTATGATTGCAACAAATATAGCTTTAGGTTTCATTCTGTAACTTTTATCTGGCGTGTAAACACTTCCTCAAAGGAAAAGAGAGTTTCGGTCTTTGCCGGCACATCCTCAACTATCTTCTGGATAAGCTCAAGTAAATGACCATTAGATTTTCCAAGAACTTTAATAACCATATCATAACGCCCAGACGTTACATTACACTCCAAAACCTCCGGCGTATTGCTGACGCGCGATACCAACGTTTCAAATTTTGCAGCATCGTTCATACGTATCCCAACAATAGCTCTTGTATTATACCCCAATGTGGATGGATCCACAACACACTCCCAACGCTTGATAACTCCATTTGACACCAAACGCTTGATTCGTTGATGTATCGCTGCACCGGATAAACCACAAGCGCGTGCTATTTCCTGAAAAGACTCTCTCGCGTTAGCAGAAAGCATGCTCATGATTTTTGTATCCAATGCGTCAAAATGATGTTCCATAACATTACAATTTTCTAAAGTTAAATGTATACTATACAACCCGTGAAAACCTATTGCAATCAAAATTCTTTTTAAAGGTAAAGATATTCGCTTTTAACGTATTTAATAACTCAATATCCTATTCCACTTAATTGTCATTATTATTCATAGGTGTCACAAATTTAAGAATATTTCATTTTATTTTTAAGCAAAATAGTAATTTTTAACATCTTTAATACAAAAATAAACGACTTAACGTAAACAATATTTAATTGCCATATACACAGCACATGTTATTATCTTTACTTAGAGCCCGGGATATTCAAAATTTGAAAAAAAAATCATAAAGTGACTTTTTTATATTGAACAACCCAAATAAAATTTTTAACTTCGCATCATCAAATGTCGCTCCATTGGCTGATTGTTGCCCGGAGTATTCCAATAGATTTATCTAACGACTTCAAAAATACGCTTATATACAATGATTTTCAACTTTCGCTTAGTTTCTGATGAAGTTGACAACTTCAAAAGAGAAATAAAAATTGACGCCGACGCAACATTTCTTGATTTCAAGAATGCAATTTGCGATTCCGTAGGTTATGACAAAAACGAAATGTGTTCTTTTTTTCTTTGCGATTCCGGTTGGGAAAAAGAACGTGAAATCACTCTTGAAGACATGGGAACTGACTCCGATCAGGATGCATATCTCATGGACGAATGTGTTTTGTCGGATTATATCGATGATGAAGGGCAAAAACTGCTTTTTGTCTTTGACTACATGTCGGACCGTGCATTTTTCATAGAAATGAAAGATATGATAACAGGAAAAAGTCTTAAAGACCCCCTGTGCACATTATCTTTAGGCCAAGCTCCTGCACAGCAGGTTGACCTTTTGAGTTATGAAGCCGAACTTGATGCTAAAGCAAAAAAATCCAAAGCAACAACTCTCGATGACTTCAATGATGAATTTGATGAATCGGGCTATAATCCCGATGAATTTGATCCCGATGGTTTTGGAGAGTTGACTTTTGACGACAAGTATTAAATTTTAAACCAAGTGCCCCGTAAGAATCTTACGGGGCACTTAGTTATTTTCTCGCCACACTCCTCAACAATAATTTCCCGGATGTCTGCGAGAGTGCCTCAAATAAAGATGATTGTAAATGCTATCTAATCCGATCAGGATTTTTGGCAATAAAGTCTTTCCAGCTTCCTGATGTATGTGTGCTTATTGGACGTGACGATTCGTAGTAATGGCATAATGCCGCCGCTAAGGCATCTGTTGCATCAAGCTCAATGTCAAGCGCCGACGAATCTATAGATAATATGCGTCTGAGCATTTCCTTAACTTGATCTTTTGACGACGCGCCGTTTCCTGTAATTGCCAGCTTGATTTTCCTCGGCTCATATTCCGTTATTGGAACTTCCCTGGCAAGAGCAGCGGCCATAGCCACACCCTGTGCGCGCCCAAGTTTAAGCATGGATTGAACATTTTTGCCAAAGAATGGAGCCTCTATAGCCATCTCATCGGGTTTATATTGTTCTACAAGCGACAAGACCCTATCAAATATCCTATGAAGGCGCATGTAGTGATTCTCAAATTTATTTAACCTGATAACACCCAATGCAATAAGGTTTGGCTTTTTGCCTTTTATTCCCAGCAATCCATAACCCATGACATTTGTACCGGGATCTATGCCTATTATTATGCGATCCCAATAGCGAAGACTAAGTTCGCTTCCGGTTAACATGGGATTTACACGAGAGTCTGTTTTATTTACCGACATAGCATCAAATATCCATCACCTCAAGGTATGTTGTAAAAAAGAGCACTCGTTCTCCAAAACGCGCTGCCATGTCATCACGCAATAGAACAGCAGTCTCATCATGCCACCTCACTGCTTCGCGCAAAGATGTTGCCGTGAGATGCAGTGCAAAATCTGTCCCTTCAGGATCTTCTCCGCCTATAACACGTGTTAACATTGGATTTGTTAGAATACCTGTTGCCAATGCACTCTTTATATATACATTACGCAGCCAAAATCTAAATTCGCTTTTCACTGTTCTGTGAACATGAAATGTTGTATTTATAACTACCATCACAAATATCTTATATAAATAAAAATCAACATTATTATTGCTTATACCCTTTGAATCTGCGCATTACGCCTCTTGACGCAAACTTAAAATGACGAAATAACGTTGGTAAAAAGCCGTAGTATCTTGACATTATCTTAAACCGCTCCTTAAGTGATGCCTTGAGATTGCGCGTTGTCACACCTTCATCAAGATAATCGATTATCACAGCATTGGCATACACATTATTGCGCGAATGTTGTAAACATCTAATACACCATTCATAGTCGGCAGAAAAACGCCACTTAACATCGTATAAAGGTGCTATGCGCCTAAGCACTGTAAATGCCTGATGACATACAACCATACCATCTTTAAATGAATCAAGTGTCAGGTTTTCCGGAGCACGCAAATGTCTCTCTGCAACTTTATATCCACTTGAATCAACAAGCTCTGTCTGTCCATATATCACCCCGGGATAATCATAATCAAATGCACATTTGGCAAGTAAGTCAAGAGTCTCTGCCGAATGAAATTTATCGCCGGCATTAAGAAAAATCAAATAATCTCCCCGGGCAACACCCAATGCCTTATTCATTGCATCATATATTCCACTATCGGGAGATGATATTATTCTGGTCCTTTCAGTTGAGTTATCCCTGACAATTTCAAGTGTTGAATCAGTAGACACACCATCCATAATTATATGTTCATACAATTGGCACGATTGTTCAGCAACCGATTTCATTGTCGCTGCCACTGTCCCGGATGCATTATATGTCACCGTAATTATTGAAAACAATGGATGTGATGTCATATTCAAATATTATATATTAGTATTTTATGAACTACGTAAATAAAGTGGCATGTACCATGTGGCACCCTTAGAAGCATTGCGCAAGCGCACATTGAACAAATGAATTATATTGCGAGGCATTGTCAACGTCTGCTTTTGCAGCCATAATGCTATTTGTCTTGTCAACTCGGCCATAGATTCAATTCCACTAAGTGTCAATTGTCCAAGCGCTAAACCGCCACATGATACCGAAGCAAAAATAATATCGTTTATATCTATCTGATTCATTGTGTAAAGTATTTTGATTATGGTGCAAAATTAATGCACTATATGGGCAAAATACTTTCACATATTTATTAATATTTATCAAAAAACAAGAATCAGACAATAGTAATCACCAACCGCGGTCAGTGAGTACTTTAATCACTTTCCATACTTCACGGATAAACGATTTAGGCAGCTCTTCATCACCTGCATTTGCATTAAACGAATGGCATATTACAAAATTTATTGGATCCGAATCACACCTAAGAATTTGTTTTGTGAGACGCCTATCGTCCTTTAGCCACAGGACAAATGTTCCTCCATATCCAAAATACTCCCGCCAGTCGTCAACACGCCTTATCTGCATTATGGATCCAGGAGGGATAACAGGTGACATTGAATCTCCGGTCTGATATATTGCAACATCTCCGGGACGAGCTTCTGTAAACGGAACCATACGTTCAACAAATTGCTCGCTCGACGACAGAAAGTTTCCGGAAGCCATGCCCCCGACGGAATCAATATTCACAAGAGGAACCATTTCAAAGTTAACATCTTCGTTACGTGGATCTTTCAACATCTCGCCCTCTCCGGTGAGCAACCACGCAATATTAACGTCCGGCATTTTCTGTGCTATTTTCGACTGAATATCAAATGACAGTGATTTGGTATTCCCTTTCAAAATCTCACGAATTGCCTGCGGCGTTTTGGTTCCAATACTTCTGGCGAACCTTGACACATTAAGATCTTTGGTTTTCAACAACTCCATGAGGCGTTGTGCAAGAGGAGAATTTGCTTCCATCTGTTTGCAATTTATATATTATTACTTTTCACATGCAAATTTAAAATAATTTTTATTACCAACAAATAATTATGCAATAAATTTAATCACTTTTATATTTTTATGGAATCATAAGAGTATATTATGGAATAGGCGCAAACATATCATCACCAACAAGCCGCAAAACGCCCAAGACATTGGACATGTATTTCATGAACCACCAATATCTTGGGCGCTAAAATTTATCTGGCAATCGCTAAGAACTATTCGGAAAGGAATGGACTCTTAATTTTACTTGACCGCCTTAAAACTCATGTCAAGACTTTTTACAGAATGGGTCAAAGCTCCAACCGATATGAAATCCACACCACAGCGGCCATATTCTGCAAGTGTATCAAACGTTATACCTCCTGACGATTCAATCTCAACATTTGGATTAACCGCACGAATGTGTTTTACAGCCTCGGCAGTGCGCTCGGGAGTAAAATTATCAAGCATAATACGGTCAACACCTTCGGCAAGAGCCTCATCAATTTCAGCAATGTTTCGCACTTCAACTTCAATTTTGAGAGCCTTACCTTTTTCTCGGCAATATTCTTTTGCTGCCGAAACCGCTTGATGTATGCCTCCTGCAAAATCAACGTGGTTATCTTTAATCAATATCATATCAAAAAGACCAATACGGTGATTGTGTCCACCGCCAATGCGAACAGCTTCTTTTTCAAGCATACGCATTCCGGGCGTTGTCTTGCGTGTATCAAGGACACGCGCCCCTGTTCCTTTTAGCAGACTTTGATAGCGATGTGTTGTTGTTGCAATGCCACTCATGCGTTGCATAATGTTTAACATAAGACGTTCTGTCTGCAGCAAAGAGCGCACCGGACCTTCAACAACAAAGGCCACATCTCCGGGATTTACCTCTGCGCCATCTTCAATCATGACTGTCATTTTAAGAGACGGATCAAATCGACGGAACACTTCACGTGCAACATCCACACCGGCTATTATTCCGGGTTCTTTTATTATCAATTGCTGGCAACCCATTGCATCTTCTGGAATTGTTGAAAGTGTTGTATGGTCACCATCGCCAATATCCTCAGCAAAGGCAAGATCTATGAGCTGGTCTATAAGTTCTTCTTTTGTTTTCATTGTTGATATCTTTTAATACACAATTTATCAGGCTATTTCATGGCAACAAATTTACTAATTTTTAATGATAAAAATGTAATTTTGCAGCATGAAGATACAATTACTAACTATAGGGAAAACAGCCGACGCCACAATGAGGCAGGCTATTGAAGCATACGTCAAGCGCACCGGGCACTATATTCCGTTTGAAATGAAAATTCTGCCGGATATCAAAACCGGCAAATCCATGGCCACTGATAGGCAAAAAGAGCTTGAAGGTGAAAAATTTCTGTCATCTGTTGCGCCTGGGGATTTTCTTATTCTACTTGATGAACGGGGCGTGATGATGACATCACGTGAATTCTCGGATAAGATTGCCGGGTATATGTCAACAATGCAACGCAATGTTATTTTTGTTATTGGCGGACCATATGGTTTTTCCCCGGCAATGTATTCTCGGGCAAATGCAAAAATATCTCTTTCCCCAATGACATTAACCCATGAGATGGTGCGTCTGCTGTTTGTTGAACAACTGTACCGTGCCATGACAATTATCCGTGGAGAACCTTATCATCACGATTAGCACAAGGAGTTACATATCACATTGCCATTATGCATCATGAACGTTCCGGAAGGAGACCGTTTCTATACGCATAAAGCAGCTCCATAAGCTCATCTATCTGTTTTTGCAGCTCAAGGCCCTTATCCGTATCACGCACCCTCATCCTATGGGCCGACATCTCAACAATCTGATTTGTCGATACAATATCAGTGCCATTGACAATGGCATTCTCGGCCGAAGTGAACGGTTCATGTTGCACAAGTTCAAAACCACGTGAATGGAAAACAAGGGTATATCCGGCAATTCCTGTGGTATTGTGGTATGCACGGGCAAAACCGCCGTCAATAACCATAAGCTTGCCATCGGCTTTTATGGGATTCTCACCCTTTGCCGCCTTAACGGGCACGTGTCCGTTGATTATGTGACGATGATCTCCCTTAACCTCGAATTCGTTGAGAATCATGTCACAAATTTCTTCGTTGGTACGTAATGTATAATAGTTCCCTTTCAACTCGGCATGTGTAACTTTATCTTCAATAAAATATCGCTCAAATGTTGCCATCTTGGACTTGTCGAACAATGGCGACTCCGGGCCGCACCATAAATACCAGAAATAATCCACTGCATATTCCCTGTCTTTATCCGGAGTATCGCGAGAGAAAGAAGATCTTATCATTCTATTAAGCTTTTTCATGAGCTGACGTCCCTTGTATTTCTTGCCATCGATTTCCAGCTCTTTTAACGAACCATCGGCATTGAGTGGCATCGAGGCATGATACAACAGATTACCATTATAAATCCCATACATTGAACCATGGGACAAGAGAACCCCTATGTGCTGTTGCAGCTTTTCGCTTACCATGAATGAATGTTGCAACTTAGAGACAAGCTCACTCTCCTCAGGTGTCAACTCATAAGGATTCGCAGGATTTACAGTTGGCAAAAATGTGTCACGCAATTTATATTCCCGACCGTCAATAGTTATGGTATGTTTATCATAGTCTATCATATTAAGCAGCAACCTGTCGTCCATATTCCATTCCGGATGTTTCATAATAAGGTTGCCTTCAAGCTTGAACTGTATCACCGAGATTGCCTTATGCATACAAGCCAGTATTCTACGTGTTTTCTCGGTGTGAGTGGGATCATCATCGTCAATTTTGGGTTCAAAAAATAAGCATGAATCATCGCCATAAGTCTCAAGAGCGAATGTTACCAGAGGCACAAGATTAATGCCATATCCTTCCTCAAGAGTTGTCATATTTGCGTATCGCAAAGAAATTCTCAGTACATTAGCGATAGACTGTATATTACCGGCAGCCGCTCCCATCCATAAAGCATCATGATTACCCCATTGGATATCAAAATTAGGGTAAGACGAGAGCATCTCCATAATTAAATGCGCACCCGGGCCACGGTCGTATATATCACCAAGTATGTGCAACTGGTCAATAGCAAGGCGTTGTATAACATTGCACAAAGCAACTATAAAATCATCGGCCTGACCGGTTAATATAATTGTCTCAACTATTTTATTGAAATATGCCTGTTTCTTTATATCATCCGGAGTTTCATGCAATAACTCCTCTATAATATAGGCAAAAGCTTTGGGCAACGCTTTACGGACTTTAGAGCGAGTGTATTTCGACGATACAGACCTGCACACTTTCACAAGCTGATTAAGGGTTATCTGGTAAAAGTTTGACAAATCTCCCTCTACGGTTTTGACAAGTTCAAGTTTTGGCCTCGGATAATAAATCAAAGAACAAAGTTCCTTGATTTCACTTTCACGAAGTGTAGAAGAAAAAATTTCCCTGACTTTACGCTTAATGTTTCCGGATGCATTTTTGAGAATGTGTCTGAAAGCTTCATATTCACCATGTATATCGGCAACAAAATGCTCAGTGCCCTTTGGCAAATTCAATATGGCTTCAAGATTTATTATCTCTGTACTCGCAGATGATATGTTTGGGAATGTCTGTGACAACAGTTCAAGAATTCTACGGTCTTTTTCAAAATCCGGAGCTTGATATTTTGTTATGGCGTTCATGCTCAAAAGAATTATATGGATTATATCGCAGTGCAACTTATAAATTCTGCCGCACATGCCTTGCACAAATTTATAACATTATTTCATAATCAACAACATTTACAGTTACAAGTGGTTAAAATTCACTAATTTTGCATGGCATGGTTTTTCGCCACAGCTGATACAAGCCACAGCATAGTCTTTAATTGATTTTCCAGAAAACAATAAAAATGCATTATAATACCGATTTCTTTGAATTCATAAAAAAGAATTCAAGTGCAAATATCCAGACACTCCGTCTAAAATATCATGGAAAGTCCAACGAGTGGATATATGATGCTCTGCTCCAGATTGAATGTCGTCAACGTTTTGGGAAAAAGCTTCATGATACGTTACACAAATTTCCTGAATTTATATTTCCTGACACACTTGCCGGAGAACAATCGACAAGCGACTTATTATCGGAATTCCATGCCGGTATTGTGCCGGAAGCAGCTGATGTCACTGATTTAACATCGGGGCTTGGCATAGATTGTTTACACATTGCACGCAATGGCAATAAGGTAAACGCATGCGAACTTGACCCCAAACGCGCCAAAGTGCTTTCTTATAATGCTGCTGCGCAGGGCTTGTCAAACATCAATGTGCTGAATGTTGACAGTGTAGATGCACTCAACAAAGGTTGCCTTAACGGTGATGTGGCTTTTATAGACCCGGCTCGACGCGACAACAACGGCTCGCGTGTTTTTTCGCTAAGCGACTGTGCTCCGGATGTAACAGCCATTCTGCCACAACTGAGATGCCACTTCAGGACATTAATAGCAAAAGTGTCCCCGATGCTTGATATCACATCTCTGTGCAAAAGTTTACCCGGGGTTTCCAGTATTTATATCCTTGGCACACATACCGAGTGCAAGGAATTAGTCGCCATTGTGAATCTTGGCGATCAAAGCAATAACCCCATAATACATGCGGTGACTCTATCTCCCAAAGACCCACCCATCGTATTCAAATATACCGTACCGGAAATAACCGAAGCCTCAAACGCCATAACGCAATACAATATGCCTTGCGAAAACAGCTACTTATACATCCCCTATCCATCTGTAATTAAGGCCGGCGTATCAAATTTACTTGCCTCGCGTTACAATCTTAACCGAATAGCACCCAATACCCACTTGTTTTTTTCGGAGCGTAATGACATAGCCAACTTCCCGGGAACACATCACCGGATAACATCGGTTATCGACTGGCAATCTAAAAACATAAAAAAATTTGCGCGTACTTACCCTATGGGATGGGTTGCGGTCCGTAACTTTGGGATGACGGCCGAGGCCCTTGCGCACAAATTAGGGATTAAAAACGGTGGGGACATCCGTATAATTGGCGTCACCGATAATTGCAACAACCGCAAAATTATTGTATGCCAAATATGAGATATATCAACTATCGCTTCATCATCACACGGGCAAGTGAACGCTTATCTTCGCGATCTTTAATTGCCTGACGTTTGTCATACTGGTGTTTACCACGAGCAATGGCAATAACCAACTTTGCCAAACCGCGGTCATTTATAAAAAGACGCAGAGGAACAATTGTAACTCCGGCTTCTTTGTTGGCCTTTTCAAGACGTGAAATTTCCTTTGACGTGAGCAATAATTTTCGGTCCCGTCGATCTGTATGGTTATTGTATGTACCATAAAAATACTCTGCTACATACATGTTTTTCACCCATACTTCACCGTTGACAACAAAACAGAAAGTATCCACAAGACTTGCCTTTCCAAGTCTTATTGACTTAATTTCGGTACCGGTAAGTACAATACCAGCGGTGAAAGTTTCCCCTATGGCATAGTCAAATGACGCCCTTCTATTCTTTATATTTACTTCTTTAAATTTCATTTTTCAATCCCATTTTACTTAATGATTAGCATCCACATTAAATAAAGATTCCCAAAACTGTTGTGAGGACAAACCATGGCACAATAATCACACCTATGGAAAATAAAATGTACAGACCTTCTTTCTCCGCATCAATCGTTAAATAAGATTTTGCTCGCCACAGGACAATCGCAGCTAATGCCGGGAGGAATTTTATCACTGTAAACTCAACCGGAACAAGATTCTCAACAATTTGCACAAGACACAAAAGCGCTGTCATATAAACAGCAACAGTACGACACTTCTTAACCGAAACATCTGTAGTTGAAAAATTATTGATAAAATGCTCCAGCAGCGCTCCACCCATAAGGTATGTCACCAACAGCGATATAAAATCAACAAGTGCTCTCTGAAGAACCACACCAACATCGTAAGGTCCATCATACAAACCCTGAATAAAAGCCGTACAGGCCGCAAGTCCCATGAGAGGATACATCCCGTCGGCTGCAAGAACGTCCGGCTCTGTATTGTCATACGACACCTCTTCCCATCCATTTGCCGGGGAAAGAATCAACTGCAATATATTTTTAAAAAAAACAAGTATCTTGCTCACCTTTATAATAAAAGCTCTTTTAAATTAATGATATAAGAGTTTAAGGTCAATTAAACATTAATCATAAGACCTTAAATAATCATGAATGGCAAAATTAACTATTTTAAATTAAAAAAGAGCATATAAGATTCCTGTTTTTTATATGGCATGCATCAAAAATACATAAAAACACTTTGCTAAACCATAGCCGGCAGTAACAACATATTAGCAGCCGTTACTGCCGGACTATGGTAATAGAGTCTATCTCATGTTACTTAACGATATTGTGGCAACAATTTAACCGGGAAATCAGAGAACAAGGTTTCAACAGCCTCTGCAATTCCTTTTAAATTACGGTATTGAGCGGATTGTCCCTGTCCATTCCGGATTATAGTAGCAACCGAAGCCGAATAAAGCGGCAGCTTTTGTGGAACATTTATAAAATCCATTGTCAACACACCTTCACGATAAATGCCTGTAATTATCTGCGCATTTGAATAGTAATTATTCCAATACCATTGTCTGGGATAAATATAGTATGGAACATACCCATTATATACCGGACCCATGTATGGTGGCGGCGGAGCTGTTGGAGGCATGGCCGGTTCGGTTGAAACCTCTCTACGCACGGTAAGTCCGATATTAATCAATAATGGCGAATTAACATCCTCCTTATAGCCCCTCTCAACCATCTGTTCTCGAATAGCAGCAGCAATATTATAGTATGTAACCATCTGCATGCCGGGTATCATCTTACCCTCGTCCGGAGTGACAATACGGAATGTCTTGTAATCTGCCAGGTCAGCATTATTATATGTCTCTGAGTTCACCAATGCAAATGGTGAGCATGACGAAAGAACCGAAATCAGAAACAGTGCTGACATCAACACTAACTTATTCATATCTATTGTTTTAAATGTTAATATAAAAGTAAAACAACACAACTTTAACTTATGTTCTTAAACATCCGATAAACAAAAGACTTCCGGATATGCACCAAAAGCACTGCCAATAACTAATTTTAACTTGTAATATATATTGTGTATGACAGTTTTTATATTACTTTGACGTCAAATTCTATAATTTCACTATAAAAACCTTAATTTAAAACCATTCACTTGAAATGGAAAACCAGAACGACATCACACAATTTTTTATATCATTACTTGATTCACACGGAAGTATTGATGTTGCAGAATCGGAATTTAAACGGATAATCGCAGATGACTCGGAATTACGTCAGGCCTATCGCGATTGGTGTGATGAAAATGGGTCTACAGAACGCAATGGGTTCTATGACTTTGCCGATGATTATCTTGAAGGCCGCGAAGCCAAATGGGACGTATTGGATGAGTATAGCGATGATCCATTTTAACATCATATCACAACATGGAATTTTACAATTTACCAGCCGAATGGCACAAACAAAGTGCAATATTTATTGCGTGGCCGCACAATAATACGGATTGGGCGGATATGCTTGAAGATATCACGGCATGCTATACCGATATTGTAGACAATCTTGTGCCGGAGATTCCCGTGCTTATTGCCGCACCAGACAAAACAGAAGTGGCTAAAGCACTGGCTAACTTATCTGTTGAAAAATTAAAAAAAATAGTGGTTGTTGAAATTGACACCAATGATACTTGGACCCGCGACTATGGACCCATATCAACTTTTGACTCCAAAGGCAATCTTGTTATCAACGATTTCAAATTCAATGGATGGGGTCTGAAATTTGCAGCCGACTGTGACAACCTTGTCACCAGCAAGCTGTGGGATAAAGGTATATGGCAATATATCGCGGACCGCAAAGACAAAATATCATATAAAAACAACCTTGGCTTTATTCTTGAGGGAGGTTCAATTGAAAGCGATGGAAAAGGCACTATAATGACAACTTCGCGGTGCCTCCTGTCGTTGAACCGTAATGGAGAGATGAATAAAGGACAGATTGAACAAGAGCTAAAGAATAGACTTGGCGCTAAACGTGTGTTATGGATAGACCATGGTGAACTCGCCGGAGACGACACAGATGCTCACGTTGACACTTTGGCTCGGTTTGCACCGGAAGATACCATTATATATTGCGGATGCCAGGATACCAACGACCAACATCACACCGCACTTATGCAGATGAGGCAACAGCTTGAAACTTTCATTACAGCTGACGACTTGCCGTATAACCTTATAGAACTTCCATTGCCCGACCCTATATTTGATAATCAAGGAGAACGTTTGCCGGCAACTTATGCTAATTTTCTAATAACCCCAACCAAGGTGCTATTGCCTGTGTATAACCAGCCTCAGAAAGATTTGCTTGCACAGCAATTATTATCTGTTGCTTTCCCTGACAGAAAAATTATTCCTGTCAATTGCCTGTCATTAATCCAGCAGCATGGCTCACTACATTGTGCCACCATGCAAATACCATCTTTATAATACAACCCTGTTATAAACTCAAAAACAAGGAATATTCCAACATAACCATGCCCACCAATAAAAGAACAATCAGGACCGGTATAATACAACAGTGCAATACCGCAGATATCAACAACAACAGGCTTAGACTTGCCAATAAAATCAAAACTCTTGCCAGTCAGGGGGCACAGTTGATTGTAAACCAGGAGCTCCACGATTCTCTATATTTTTGTCAAACAGAAAATGTTGACCTTTGCTCATTAGCCATAGATTTGAATTCGGAAGTGATATCGTTCTACAGCCAACTTGCTGCAGAATGTAATATTGTTCTGGTAACATCGTTGTTTGAAAGACGTGCTCCGGGGCTCTATCACAATACGGCCGTAGTATTTGATTCTGATGGTTCAATCGCCGGGAAATACCGCAAGATGCATATTCCGGATGACCCTGCCTATTATGAGAAATTTTATTTCACACCAGGAGATCTTGGCTTTGAGCCAATAGATACATCATTAGGACGCCTGGGTGTTCTTGTCTGCTGGGATCAATGGTATCCCGAAGCTGCCCGACTCATGGCACTCAAGGGTGCGGAGATACTAATTTATCCAACAGCTATTGGCTGGGAAAGCTCAGACTCTGACGATGAGCAGGAACGTCAGCGAACTGCCTGGATAACCATACAACGCTCACATGCAATTGCAAACGGATTACCTGTGGTTTCTGTAAACAGGGTTAATCACGAGCCCGACCCATCAGGAGCGACACGGGGAATAACATTCTGGGGGTCAAGTTTTGCAGCAGGTCCGCAAGGCGAACTTTTATATGTTGCGCCAACCGATGAGGAAGCTGAAAAAATTATTGATATCGACCTTGAACGTTCCGAGCAAGTGCGCAGATGGTGGCCATTCCTGAGAGACCGCAGAATAGACGCTTATGGCGGCTTGACCAAACGATTTTTAGATTGAAAATAACACAGCACTAACTAAATTTAACCAATATGAGAAAAAGAGGTGCTCTCACGAGTACCTCCCTTTCCATTCATCACATTATGCTTAAATTTGGTGCTTATATTGTTTTGTTAAATATTATATCTTTGTTCAACTGTGGGCCAATCGATTATTTCCCATAGTTTTTTTAGAGCATCGGCCCTTCTGTTCTGATAGTCCAGATAGTAAGCATGCTCCCAGACGTCGAAAGTTAACAATGGAATCAGTCCATCACACAACGGATTCTCGGCATTGCTACCTTGCAGAATAAACAATTTTCCATCGTTATCGGCTGCAAGCCACACCCAACCAGAGCCAAACAAGCCCACTCCTGCATCTGTGAAAGCTTGCTTGAAATTCTCAAAAGAGCCAAAATCACGTTCTATCGCATCGCGCAATATTCCTTTGGGTTCGCCTCCTCCTTCCGGGCTAAGCGTAAAGAAATAAAAGATATGATTCCATGCTTGTGATGCATTATTAAACAAGGCACCTTTTGGAGCCTGAGCAATTACTTCCTCAAGTTCCATGTCTTCAAACTCAGTACCCTGAATAAGCCTGTTAAGATTTTCTATATAGGCTTTTTCATGTCGGCCATAATGGTATTCAATGGTTTTCCGTGAGATTACAGGCTCCAATGCATCGTCGGCATAAGGAAGTGGTGGTTGTGTGTATGTCATAACTATTAAATGTTTTTTATTAAACGACTAACAGAAAAGTCTCACTGAATAAACATATCAGCCCAATTATAGTTCACTATAAAGCAAAAAAATTAGCTATAAAAATACAGCTAATTTTATGCTCCGCTTACGGATAGCGAATAAATAAATCGCCAGCCCTCCAAATAAAAGGCTCTAAATATCACAGGATATTGATAAGCTCAATTTCAAAAATAAGTGTTGAGCCACCGGGTATGCCGGGATGACTTATTTTACCATAAGCCTGATTCGCCGGTATATATACTTCCCATTTATCCCCGATATGCATTTTCTGCAATGCAATTATCCATCCCGGTATAAGCTCCCTTAGTCTGAAAACCGGCGCTACGCCACCCTTACTGCTATCAAATACTTTCCCATTAATTGTCTTTCCTGTATAATGAACAACCACAACACTACCCTTATTGGGTGATTCTCCACCTTTATTCCCGGATTTCAAAACTTTATAATAGATGCCCCCGTAAAGTTCCCGGACTCCCGGCTCACGAGATTTTTCGGTTATCCACGATTTATTATATTCAATATATTCATTTTTTGAAAGCGCAGAGCCATTATTACGTTTTGCCATAGCAAGAAATTATAACAATCGTTTAATACATTATTATTTTAGAATCCAGAAGACCATGGTTTAGGTTCACTACCACTTAGCGACAAAATCCGCTGGTTAGATGAGCCTCGGAAAAGAAGACCCGTATCACGCAAAGCCTCAACAAAAGGGCCATCCACAAGAACATCAACATATTCCATCAGCTTATGGTTTTTAACTTGCTCATAAAGGAATCCTGTGTAACACCATAAACCAAGATTAGCTTGCTTTATTCGCTTAGCCAGTTCCACTATTGCCTCTACAGGCTGATATAATGGATCTCCACCGCTGAACGTGACAGGCAACTCCTCGGACATTATCTTGTCCATTATTTCATCAACCGACATCTCAACTCCTCCTTCCATATCCCAGCTCTGAGGATTGTGGCATCCATGACAAGCATGCTTGCATCCGGCAAAATATATGGCTGTACGCAGCCCTTCTCCATCGACAGATGTGCCCGGCACAATGTCAAGTACCCGTAAAAAATCACACATTGCAAATTTATTTACTTATGTACCACACGGTCATTGAGTTCGGCAAGTTTGGCATTATTCCAACGGTCGGTAGTACCCACAAGATAACCGGTTATACGCTGTAGTTTGTCAATAGCGTGACTTCCGCATTTGGGACATGTGTCCAACTGAGCCTGAGCATCTTCATAGCCACAACACATGCAACGGTTGCGATTATGATTAACCGAGCAATAGCCAATATTATTTTTATCCATCAGATCAACTATATCCGCAATGGCTTGAGGGTTATGCGTAGCATCGCCATCAATTTCCACGTAAAAAATGTGTCCACCGCGTGTAAGCTCGTGATATGGTGCTTCAATTTCGGCTTTATGCTTTGGCGAACAGCGATAATAAACCGGGACATGATTGGAGTTGGTATAATAAATCTTATCTGTTATGCCAGGGATGATTCCAAAAGTCTTACGATCTTTAACTGTGAATTTACCGGAAAGTCCTTCGGCCGGCGTTGCCAGAACAGAGAAATTATGATTGTATCTTTCCGAGAATTCATTGGCTCTGGAACGCATGCGTGACACAATCCTAAGCCCGAGTTTTTGTGCCTTATCGCTCTCACCATGATGTTTCCCAACCAAAGCAATCAAACATTCAGCCAAACCAATAAACCCTATACCAAGAGTTCCTTGATTAATAACCGGCTCAATTGTTTGATCCGGCCGCAGATTCTCACTTCCATTCCACAGTTTTGACATGACAAGCGGAAATTGTTTGGCCAGAGCGGTTTTCTGGAACTCGTATCTTTCACATAATTGTCGGGCTGAAATTTCAAGCACATCATCAAGTTTTTTCATAAATCTATCAATGCGTTCATTTTCATCGATAATATTCATGCACTCGATAGCCAGACGTACAATATTGATTGTTGTGAAACTCAGGTTTCCACGACCTACCGATGTTTTCTCACCAAATCTGTTTTCAAACACACGTGTTCTGCATCCCATGGTTGCAACCTCATATAAATATCTCTTGGGGTCATCCGGGTTCCATTTTTCATGGACATTGAAAGTAGCGTCAAGATTGACAAAGTTTGGGAAAAAGCGACGGGCAGTTACCTTGCACGCATATTTATACAAATCGTAGTTTGGATCACCGGGAAGATAATTTACACCACGTTTTTTCTTCCAGATTTGAATAGGGAAAATCGCCGTAGCTCCGTTACCCACACCTTCGTATGTGGAACGCAACAACTCCCTTATAACACAGCGTCCCTCTGCCGATATATCAGTACCATAGTTAATTGAACTAAACACCACCTGATTACCGCCACGAGAATGAATAGTATTCATATTATGTATAAACGCCTCCATAGCCTGATGCACCCTGCTAACGGTGCGATTGATGGCGTGCTGTCTCAAACGCTCTTTACCAGTAAGAGTATCAAGCGGTTTTGTCTCATATTCCTTGACTTCCCCGTTATAGTATTCCTTAAGATCCTCACCACTAAGACTTTCAAGGTTTTTCAGCTCCTCGATGAATGACGACCGTACAAACGGCGCAAGATAAAAATCAAACGCAGGAATTGCCTGACCTCCATGCATTTCATTTTGAGCCGTTTCAAGAGAGATGCAGGCTATAACGCTTGCTGTCTCAATTCTTTTTGCAGGTCGTGATTCTCCATGTCCGGCAACAAATCCATGTTGCAATATTGCATCGAGAGGGTGCTGCACGCAAGTTAGAGACTTAGTGGGATAATAATCCTTATCATGAATATGTATATAACCATTTCTCACCGCTTCACGCACTTCCGGTGAGATTAAGTAATCGTCAACAAACGGCTTTGTTGTCTCTGATGCAAATTTCATCATCATACCGGCAGGCGAATCTGTATTCATATTAGCGTTTTCACGTGTTATATCAGTGCTTTTCGCCTCTATGATCTCCAGAAACATTTCACGGGTTTTTGCCCTGCGCGCAATGGAACGCTGGTCACGGTAGGCAATATACTTTTTCGCCACCTCTTTCCGAGGGGAATTCATCAACTCCAATTCCACTTTGTCCTGGATTTGTTCAACAGTCATCCGCTCGTTGCCGGTGACGCCCACCCTATCTGCTATTTTTTGAATCAAAGTCTCATCTTCCCCCAACTCTGTAGTGAGCATAGCTTTTCTAATGGCAGCTTTGATTTTTTCTTCGTTATAGCCAACAACTCGGCCATCGCGTTTGACAACTGTCTGTATCATTGGAATATATGGATTTTAGGTTAATTTTAACAGTATAAACAAATGCAAATTGATATTTTTGCCGGCACAAATCTACAACAAAACATGCACCTTTTGCAAATATTTTATGTTAAAAATGTAATCAAGTTTTCCGTTTTGGAAAACTTTAGCACCACCACAAAACCATCAACTACCTAATTATAAACATTTTAACAATTCATTTTGAACAACTGCATAAAAAACCTACCTAACATCAATATGTTTTTTATTAAACATATGATAATCCATCCTTCGCAATCCAGAGCGACCGAAATCAACCGCTTCATTATAATCATTTAAATACACACGATGCGGTTCTTGATAATTTTCAGATGCCAACGACCATGACGACTTAATATAGGGGGTTAAAATTCCGGCAAGATCTATAAGCGTGGCACAAAAACTTCTTGAAGACGATACATTCTTGTTTTTATTCTTATTAAGTTCAGCAACTTTATCAGGATAAGCAGACTCAAATTCATGCGACACCCACACAATCATAGGCACATGAAGCTGCCAATATGTTGGCACCGGCGAAGCATGCAGAAAACGATTCCGTTCATCGTCAAAAATATCCTCACCATGGTCCGAAACGTATGTCAACGCCGAAATACAGTTCTCTTTATCCAGGACATCAATCACATCATGCAAAAATGCGTCAGTGGCAACTATAGTATTATCATAGGCATTAATCAATTGGTTTCGGTTGTCAACAGTTGCCTCGGCATTTTCATCCGGCAAGAAAGCCCTGCAATCCGAGGCATATCGCTTATTATACTCAAAGTGAGACCCATAGGCATGAAGCACAACAAAAATCTTTTTTTTCGACGTGTTTTTTATAAGATGGGATAACGGTTTTATCATATCAACATCATCACCCGGGCCATTCTTGTCCGTTAAAAAGTTCACAATCTGAGCCTCTTCTCCATAAAAATCTATGTATGAATGATTCCGGCGTTGATTTGAAATAAAAGCCGTTGCATACCCCAGGGAGTTAAAGGCCTCAAAAACACTTTTTGCTTTATTAACACCATCGCCAAATGTTTCTGCTGTAAGATACGACATAAGCATTGGAACACTCTTGTGAGTGGTATTTATCTCCGTAAGAGTCTTGCCATATCCCACAAGCCCATGAGTGGAACTTAGACGAGGATTTGTTTTACGCTTATACCCAAATATTTCCCAATTGTCAGCACGTGCCGTCTCTCCAATAACCATCACATATACCTCTTTCAGTGTTGAATCGCGCTGCGACACTGCCTTATAAGAGAAATCTTTTGATGTTTCATGGTAATTAGAGGCCTCGGCACGTCTCATCACTGCCGTCACCATATTCTCACACACATTATAAGGGAATAACTCCCGACGCATATTATATTCCGGGACAAACACATAACAGCATATCGCCAGCACAATCCCCAGCAAAAACGCGCCTATCCCCATGAACGAACCAATACGCTGAATTCCGGCACAAAGAAACCGTTGTTTCCTCACAAAAAAAACAGCCATGACAATACATGGCAAATACAGCAAGCAAACAGTAAGTATGGCAATCTTAAGATTACCAAGCAGTTCCGAAACTTCACCGGGATTAGTAGTCATCACGTTCATGAACATATCTATGGCTATGATATTTTCGCCATAAAGATATATCAAAACAATCTGAAAAGCACACAATACCATTATAGGTATCATCCACAAGATTGTACGTCCAAGCTTTCTTGAGGAAGAACAAATAATAAAATACAGTCCCATCGGCAAAACCACATCCGTGATTTTAGACAACACACTATCCTGCTCGGTTATACAAAAAACTATATTTGGAATAAGCAATAATAATACAAACAGAAAAAGCCATGCATCCGGAGATAAAAACACCTTGAGCCTGCCAAATTTATTTTCTAAGCTATGAAAAAAAGATACCATCGCTATATATGATTGTCAATAATCCACTTGCATCAATACAATAATGCCTTAGTAAAAAAGTTAGAAAGCCTCGTTCAAACTAAAATTAATACCCTTTTCGTGGCGTCCGAAACCAATGTCCAGACGCACATTAACACCTTTTTTAAATTCCCATCTATATCCAAGACCATAATTCGGTAAAATCTTGTCGAATCTCATCGCAGAAAACTTTGGGAAAATCGTCCCGGCGCCAAGCCAGAACACAAGACCGTTTCTGCGCCAAACATGTTGACGTAATTCAACTGTTGCATCAATCACCGATTTATCCCTGTATCGTCCCTCATAATAACCCCTCATATTATGACTTCCGCCAAACGTAGACATCAATCCCCATGGAGTATTACCATAAGTAAAACGTCCATGGAGCATTGGAGCTATTATACCGCCTTTCCACGCCTTAAAATATGTAGAGGCCGTAATTTCCGTGCTTGAAAATGCATATTTATTAGCAAGAAACCGTGGATTAAACAATTGGTCGAACTTAACATAAACTCCACTTTGCGCACCCGTTGGAATATCGCGAGTGTCAATCTTGAACGTAAATCCAAGCCCAGTAGTGAAAGTTCGCAACGACTGGCCCTCAATGATTTCCGGCTTGGAAAAATCGCGCGCATTTATATAACTGAACATCGATGCCGGACCAAGAAACACTCCCGGCGCAAGCTTAAACACAAAATCGAGCTTTGCCTGCGATTGAAGTCTTTTATACTTTGTTTCATTATCGTCAAGACGATTCATTTCATAACCAATACCCCAATACTTGTCGGCAAACGAATAAAAATAGACATCGTAATCCAACCGGAACCTATCACCAGGGAAAATATGGAAACCCTCCACACCAATTTTATACATCTGCCCGGTTGTCACATCCAGTTTTAGCGTTACATTTGACCACGGCGTGATTGAATCCGTTTGCCAGTTATCTCCCGCTTTATACCTGCCTGAACCGGCCACACCAATACCAAAGCCCTCCTCCGAAGAATAATGAGGCCCACCAATAAAACTTATATCAAAAGCCTTATCATTGCGTTCCTGATTGGCTTTTCCAAAATAATCTATAATCTTTTGAAAAAAATTGCGCTTGCCCCCCGGAGTTTGAACACAAGTATCAGCAGTTTCTGCCACAGAACAACTGTCAGGCATCACCGAATCCACACACATCGCGGACAAATCACAATTATCAACAGAACTTCCGGCATAAACCAAAGATAATGCCGAAAAAGATATAAATAATGCACCTATATATTTTAAAAACCTTGACATAATGTGAATTTGGTTGCAAAATTAAACATTTTTCTCCAACTAAATCCGCATACAATTATTGCATATCAAAAAAATACCCATTTAGAACAATATCAGGCCAAAAATTACTAACTTTGCACCATTGTATTGATAGATACGATTAACAAATCAAATTTTACAACTATATTAAAATGAAACTACTTGAAGGAAAAACAGCCTTGATAACCGGTGCCGCCCGCGGTATTGGCAAAGCCTTGGCTCTGAAATTCGCTCAGGAAGGCGCAAACATCGCGTTCACTGATTTGGTGATTGACGAAAACGGTAAAAAAACCGAAGAAGAAATTGCTGCTCTTGGGGTAAAAGTTAAAGGTTACGCATCCAATGCAGCAGATTTTACACAGACTCAAGAAGTTGTTGCTCAAGTTCATAAAGACTTTGGCTCAATTGACATACTGGTTAACAATGCCGGCATCACAAAAGATGGTCTTATGCTTCGCATGACAGAGCAGCAGTGGGATGCAGTAATAGCTGTCAATCTAAAAAGCGCCTTTAATTTCATAAACGCTGTTCTTCCAATAATGATGCGTCAGCGCTCCGGTTCAATCATCAATATGGCATCTGTTGTAGGTGTGCACGGAAATGCCGGACAAGCCAACTACGCAGCTTCAAAGGCCGGTCTCATCGCATTGGCTAAGAGCATCGCCCAGGAAGTTGGCTCTCGCAACATACGCGCAAACGCTATAGCCCCCGGATTTATTGAAACAGCAATGACTGCCGCTTTGCCTGATGACGTGCGCAAAGAATGGACCAAGAAAATTCCATTGCGCCGAGGCGGACAAGTTGAAGACATTGCAAATGTTGCAACATTCCTTGCTTCGGACATGTCTTCTTATGTCACCGGCCAGGTTATCCAGGTTGATGGTGGTATGAACATGTAATTATCCTGATTCACTTATAATTATATACTTAAAGAATCGGTAAGTGCTAAATTTTGCACTTGCCGATTCTTTTCACAATAAACCAATTGTGTAAAGAATATATCTTAACAATATAGTTTCCAATCAGTCAAGTGGATTGAACATATCATCTAATATACTCTTTAATTACCCTATTGCCTTTGCGCACGAGATAAAGGCCACCACTCAGGGGATAATCAACCCTTACACCCTGCAAAGTATAGTATGAGACATCATCCCTATCAGCATCAGCCATTACATTGTCAACACCTGCAAGGTAAAACTCTTTAGGGTATGTTGTTGTAAACGACTCACCATTTACCCCGTAATTAACCTGAACAATTCTCACATCTTCAGGTGCGATTTTAGTATTGATTGCAACATCACAATCTCCCCAATATTTATCGTTTACCCTGACATTTTTTATAGTAACCATTTCAGGAAAAACAACATTTAAATCCAGCACCAGTTTATTGTCAACCACTGTGGGTACAAATTTAAAAAACTCCGCAACATAACATCCATTGTTTATTGCTCCACGATAGCTATCAAGAGAACCGCCCGGAACATAATACGATGCGTTATCCATAACATATTCATTCTCACTTAACGGCATATAAGATTCATAATAGAAAATAGGAGCTACTTTTGCACCGTTTATACCGGTCCACATTGTTCCCACAGGGCAATAAGACGTAGAGGATGATTCGTTTGTTTTAACATAAACGTTGGGCTTTGCTGTTCTGTTTCCACTAAAACAGAACACGGCCATTCTTGGATTATTAAATGTACCTAAAACAATTTTATTCAATTTCGAGTCTAATCCAAAAGCCGGTTTTTTCCCCTGTTCAGCATAATTCTGTAAAAATATCACACTCTTAGGAAATGTCACTTCCGTTAACTTAGGGCAATTATCTGCAAAAAAACTTTGAATTTTATAGCTAATACCCGAAGTCTCCGTATCAATGGCCGACATATCAATACTTTCAAGATTTTCACAAGCACTGAACACATCTCTGCCGGGAACGATGTCGTTTGTATAATCATTAACAACAAAATCCTCGAACACAACATTTTTAAAACCCGTATTATAAAATACCGAGTCCCGGAATAATGTTGCCGAAGACACAGGATAATCGTCCAGAGCCACACAATTCATAAAAGCTCCGTTATCAAGAACAAGCGGCTTATCCCAGAACGGGAACGTAACAGATTTAAGACTCTTGCAATCTGCAGCAAAATGTGCGCCAAGAGATTGAAGTCTTGAATTAAAATCTATATTTGTCAAAGCTGTAGAATTTGCAAAAATATATTTACCCACCTCTTTGAGAGTCTCCGGAAGTGATACTTTTTTAAGCTTTGAATTATAGAAAGCAAAATCATCAATCTCCACAACATTACCCATTGTCACAGACGAGAGATAAAATGTATTTGCAAAAGCCCATTTGCCAATTTTTATAATATCATTGGGAATTATATATGATCCGGACATTTTGCGTGGGGGAAAACAAATTAATTCACCACCTTGTGTTGTGAGTATCCCATTTGAAGACTTTAAATTTGTCATAGAACCTGAACATGTAATTTCGCTGAGCCAAGGCATCTTATTAAGGCCGGCATTGCTGTTAACTGTCGCCGCCGATGGGAGTTGAAGCGACGACACACTCGTTACATCAGCAAAAGAATCCTCTGTCAAAATCCTTACAGTCGCCGGCAACGATAAACTCCCCGACGATGTTTTTACAGCCGAAGGGCATCTTAGTAAAACGGTCTTGGTTTTATCCATTAAAAATCCCTCACTTGACGATGCAAAAACAGGATTTCCATTTTGAACGGAAATAGACTGCAATTTAGCACAATTCAAAAAATTCCCCAATTGTGCATTATAATCCAATGAATTGCATGAGCCAATGGAAACAATTGATTTTGGGATAACAATACATTCTACATTGGGGATGTCATTAAGTGTACCATGGGCTACAGCTGTTATCTGGTAAATAACACCACCCCTATTGTATGTATCGGGAAGTGTAAATGTGCCCTGGATTTCATCATGATTTGTTATGTTCAGTAACCTACATGTTTTATTAGCCTCATCAAAACCATCAGCCACAAACGAAACCATGGCATCCGCAACAAAAGATGTTGCCAGAAATGTCAATGTAATTAAATATTTAAACATAATATGCCGAATTTATTAATATAATTTCCGGTGCAAATATACATGGGCACATGGTATATTGCTGTTATTTTATCGGTCTACCAATGGTCTACAATGGGGTTTTGCCCCATTTTTTAGTAAATCTCAACAAGGAATATATTATTTTTGCAAAGTACACATTATTATATAAACATAACGAAACAAAACCATTCATTACTTCCGGATGAAAAATACAGTATTAAATCCAATCTCACTTTTGATTCTTTTACTTATCACAGCTTGTTCCCAAAACAACAGGCTGTCACCATTTGGATGGGACAAACACAGCGACCAGGTTGATTCTATAATTATGCAGCTTGAGATGGGATGGTTAAATAACGAAGAGGATTCCATTTTACAAAAAAACATAGAAAAGCTCCAGGAACTCTCTCATGATAAGCCGGAAGACAAACTGTTGCTGGTGCGTCATTTATACTGGGATGGACGAATGTGGCTAAGGAAAGGGAATAAAGAAAAAGCATATGAAATATGGCAAAAAGCCATATCTATAAATGACTCCACCGAGCATCCTTATGAAACCCACCGGTTAATGTGGGCAATGGACCCCGATGTTTTTCCATATACTATTGCCAGCTATGATTATTTGCTTAAAGAAGCACAGTTCTACGAGAATTATGGTGACTATATGCTTTCGGCCGATTACTATAACGTGCTCGCCATGTTTCTTAATGACCTGGGGCAGACAAACAGAGCCCTGAACTTCATGAATAAGGCAGACTCACTGAATAGTCTTGGTGGATTTGAAAAGATAATCCTCAATAACATGTTGAACAGAGCCAGCATAATGTACATGTCCGGCGATATAAACTCCGCGAGAAACATCTTGAATGACTTGGTGAACAATAAAGAATTCCGGAAAAATGAGCAAGCACTGAATTATGCATACTGCAACCTGTTTATAGAGTGTAATGATACATCCGCTTTATTCAAAGCATATGACATGGTACGGTATGATGATTCACAAATTGAAACAAAAACTTTCTGCGAAGGCTGTCTTGCCGGTGTGTTTACATCAAGGAATCAATTGGATTCAGCCAAATATTATTCGGACATGGCCATTGCAAATCTTGAGCACATCACTTCACTGAAACCAAGGATAGACATCCTGTCATTCGCGGCTATTGTTGAACGTGCCGTGGGAAATGTCACTGCAGCAAACGACTTGTTGACAGAACGTCTTTTTGAATCTGAAAAACTGGAACAGGAAACCCGGAGATCTGAAATTTTCAGCCATGACTTCACACAAGAATTGTACGAAAAAGAATCAGCCGACAAGGAGCAAATATCCCAGAAACGAATAATCTATATATTATGTATCGCCGCGGTGGCATTGATTCTAATCTCTATAATATTCCTGTTATACCGGCGCAACAATCAACATCGTATTCACACGCTTGAGAACAATTTAACCATAGAAAAATCTCAACGAAAGATTCTTGCCATGAAACTTGCCTTAGAGCAAAAAGAATCTCTGATTGCACAAATTGAACAAAATCTTGAATCGGACAGTGTTAAGCAAAAGATTGAGAGCACAATAAAAACACATGATGCTTTATACAATGACAACAACACATATATGCAGACATTTTCCGAACTGCACCCGAATTTTATTCCGCGAATAAAAGAGCAATATCCTACATTAACTGATTCCGACATACGCATGCTATCGCTATTTGCCTTGGGTTTCACAAACAAACAGGTTGCCAATACGCTAAATATCAGGCCGGAATCCGTGAAACAAGCACGATGGAGATTGCGTAATAAAATGAAATTATCAGCCAATGAAACAATAGAAAGTGTAATATCATCGATAATTACACCACATTAATCCTGTAATCCTAGCACTATCATAAGGTTAAAATCATTAAATTTGCAATTATTTTAGTGTAAATATAGTTCCAACATTAGATTCATGGCTCGTAAACGCAAAGAACTCCCCCTATTAGAGAACTTCCGGATAACAGATATAGCAGCGGAAGGCAATGCAATTGGCCGCATAGACAATACAGGTCTTGTGGTTTTTGTTCCTTTTGGTGCCCCCGGCGACATAGCAGATGTGAAACTTGATAAAAAGAAAAAATCTTTTGCTCAAGGACACATTGAACGTATAGTAAAACCATCAGACATCCGTATTGAGCCAAAATGCGAGCATTTTACAGTGTGTGGCGGATGCCGTTGGCAACATCTCCCATATAGCTTTCAGTTAAAAAGTAAGCAACAATTAGTTAAAGATTCTCTTGAACGTATTGCCAAGATTCCTTTACCGGAAATATCCCCTATCAAGGGTTCTCCCTTGCAATGGGAGTATCGCAACAAAATGGAATATACATTCTCTAACCGCTGCTGGCTGACATTTGAACAGATGCGGTCCGGCGAAGTATTCACCGACCGTGATGCCGCGGGATTCCATATTCCCGGAGCTTTTGACAAAGTTCTTGACATAAAATGCTGCCACCTGCAAGATAACCTTTCCAACAAACTAAGAATCTTTGTAAAAGACTTTGCAAAATCTCACTCCATGAGCTTTTATGACATTAAAGCTCAACAGGGTTTCCTGCGCACAATGATGGTGAGAATAGCCTCAACCGGAGAAATTATGGTTGTAATGGTTTTTGGAGAGAACAATAAGGAAACAATAAATACATTGCTGGATGCCATAAGGACTGAATTTCCCCAGATAACGTCATTACAATATGTGATTAACCTAAAAGTCAACGATTCTATTGCCGACCAAAATGTAATCGCTCATTCCGGCAAAGATTTCATTGTTGAGAAGATGGAAGACCTGAAATTCCGGATTGGCCCTAAATCATTCTATCAAACCAATTCCGAGGGTGCATACGAACTTTACAAAGTTGCAAGGGATTTTGCCGGATTAACGGGCGATGAACTTGTTTATGACCTTTACACAGGCACTGGGACAATTGCAAATTTCATAGCACGCTCATGCAAACATGTAATTGGCATTGAATATGTTGAAGACGCCATTAAAGATGCACGGGTGAATTCAATGGAAAATGGAATTCAGAACACAGAATTTTTTGCCGGTGATATGAAAGATGTCCTTACGGATGAATTTATAGAAATACACGGTCGTCCGCAAGTGATGATTGTAGACCCCCCACGGGCCGGCATGCATGACGATGTTGTTAAAGTTATACTTAACGCCGAGCCGGATAAGATTGTATATGTCAGCTGCAATCCTGCAACCCAGGCACGTGATCTCGCACTCTTGCACGAGAAATACGATGTACTTGCCATACAGCCGGTTGACATGTTCCCCCACACCCAGCATGTTGAGAATGTAGCATTATTAAAAAAACGTATTATTTGATAATGCCACAGAGAACTGAATTATAATAGCGTTTATCTCCTGTCACCTCTTTCCCAACGAATGGCGGAAGGGTGACAGCCTGAGATTCCGTTGACAGTTCAACTTCTGCCACCACCAGCGGTGCAAGCTCACCCTCAAACTCGTCAATTTCCCAAACCAGCCCATCATATTCAACAAGATACCTGGTTTTAGAAAGGCCACATTCTCCACAAATAGCCATCATTTCTTCGGCATCTTTTAGCGGAATCTCATATTCCCATTCGTGCCTCACAGAACCAATGTTCCTGCTCTTTACAGTTAACCATGCCTTGGAGTTGGAAATACGCACCCTCACAGTTTTATCTGCATCTGTTGAAATATAGTATTGCCGGATGTGAATCCTGGCCTTGGCCATTGATTTGAAACTGTCATCCAATACCAGAAATTTTCTCTCTATCTCAAATGCCATAGGGATATTAAAATTAGCATGTGTTAGTTAAATTATCAATCTTAGTCTGCCTCAAAATTATAAAGTATTTTTGAATTGATAAAACCGATTACAACATATATTCATTCTGCATTTATATTTTTGCTTTTACCAATGATGTTTCACATCTGCGGGCTAAGGTGTTGTGCCATAACCACAGACAGGACATACTTTGTCCGAGGCATTGTGCGAGACTCTGTTACAAATGCAACCATAGGCTATGCCGCTGTTTCTGCTCCGGATTCCAATTTTGGTACCGTTGCAGACTCCCACGGTATCTTTGAGATATCTTTACCGGACACTGCTATTGTTTTACGAGTCCAGTCCCAAGGATATAAGCCCAAATATATTACTGTCAAAAAGAATAATTTAAATCTATACGCAATTTATCTTGAACAACAACCGGAAACATTAAAAGAAGTTGTAATCACCAGACAGAAATACTCAAAACGCAATAATCCCGCAGTTGACATGATGCAGAAAATACGCAGAACTGCATCGAAAAACAATCCCAAACGCAATCCATTCTATAACTATAATCGTTATCAGCGTATAACTCTTGCACTTAACGATATAGGTTCGCCATCCGACCCAAATGCCCTGCTGCGCAGATTCCCATTTTTATGGGACCACATCGACACTTCAGATGTCTCCGGCAAACCAATACTCAACCTGTCTGTAAAGGAAACAACTTCTAATGTACATTTCCGTAGAAGCCCTGCTGCCGAGAGAACGATTGTTACCGGACAATCATCCGCCGGTATTGACGAGATTATAAATCAGGAATCAATGCAAAAATTTCTTGACGATGTGCTACGTGAGATTGACGTATATGATAAAGACATAAACCTTCTGCAAAATCGTTTTGTCAGTCCGTTGTCTCCTTTGGCTGCTGATTTTTACAAGTTTTATATAATAGATTCTACAATTTGCGATAACGGATTAAAAAACTACACTCTGAGTTTTTATCCACATAACAAAACCGGTTTTGGGTTTATTGGACAGATGCGTGTGATTCCTAAAGATTCAGCAATGTTCATTTCCTCTATTGACATGCGTGTGTCGCCGGAGATAAACCTCAATTTCATATCATCACTGAATCTTCATCAAGACTTTGTGGAAGCAGCTGATGGTTCAAGATTAAAAACAAAAGACGATCTCACTCTTGAAATCAAAGTTTTACCCGGTTTGCAAGGCCTTTATTTACGACGAAACATAGCCTATGCCAATCACAATTTCAACAAACCGGATAACGATGATGAAATTTTCAGATATATTGCCGAACAACGGGTTTTACCCGACGCAAATTCCCAGGACGAATCATTCTGGAATGAAGCCAGGCTCATTGAACTGTCAATAGCAGAGTCAAAAGTTAAACTTATGATGAAAAGATTGAGATCCTATCCTCTGTACAGATATATGGAGAAAGGAATTAAAGTACTTTTCTCCGGATATGTTGCAACTGGCAATCCATCAAAATTCGACATTGGTCCGGTTAACACAACTTTGTCATACAATTCGCTTGAAGGCCCACGTCTCAGGGCTGGCGGAATGACAACAGCACATCTGTCTCCACATTGGTTCACACGTTTTTATGCTGCATACGGTTTCAAAGACCACAAATGGAAGTATTCTGCAGAAGTTGAATATTCATTTAACAAAAAAGAGCTGCATCCACGCGAGTTTCCTGTTCACTCTATCAGGTTGAATTCCACTTACGACATATATCGCATTGGGCAGAATTATCTATTCACCAATCCTGATAATTTTATATTATCATTAAAACGTGGCAGCGATGATCTCATTGCATATTATCTCCGTAATTCTTTGAAATACACGCTTGAGTTGGAAAACAACTTTTCCTTTTCGGCAACAGCCATGCACGAGAATATTTATTCCTCAAGGCTTCTTGAATTCAAGACCGTGACAGGTGAAAAAATAAACAGGTTTGGCATGTCGTGGCTTGATATTGAATTAAGATACGCCCCCGGCGAAAAGTTTTACCAAACAAGATCACACCGCCTGCCAATTAATATGGATGCCCCTGTATTCCAATTATCACATAGGATTGGCCCTTCAGTATTTAGTTCATTCAATGGCATACATCGCACAGAGCTTAGCTTTCAAAAAAGATTTTGGTTGTCGGCATGGGGTTATATAGACCTTATGTCCAAAGGAGGCCATGTGTGGAGTAAAGGCGCGCCATACACTCAATTGTTCGCACCTAATGCAAACATGTCATACATTATACAGCCGGAAAGTTTTGCATTGATCAATCCACTTGAGTTTGTCACCGACAGTTATTGCTGGATTGATTTCACATATTGGGCTAATGGCGCAATCCTTAATTACATACCATTAATAAAAAAACTAAAGCTGCGCGAAGTTTTTTCGGGCAGAAGCTATTGGGGTACATTGTCCAACGCCAATAACCCGAGAAAAAATGAAAAAATGCTTTCATTCCCTGACAATCCATGGGGAGATGGCTCCAACGGCATTGCAACCGAATCTGTATCACATACACCCTACATAGAATTGTCCGCAGGCCTTGACAACATTTTCAAATGCCTGAGAATAGACTATGTGTGGCGCATTACACACAGACATCCGTCATATAACATCTCCCAGTCCGGATTACGCCTTAGCCTGCACATTACATTCTAATAAATACTCAGCATCTATAATCTGCCACTTTATAAAACGGAGATCTATTCAAGATTAACAACTGTTATACCGGCCCCTCCAAATCTAACATCCTCGTCATGATAAGACTTCACTGCCCTCACCGTCTCAAGGTATTGACGGGTTGCCATCCTTAGAGCTCCAGTTCCTGTGCCATGAAGTATACGCACTCTATGTATATCAAATTGAACAGCATCGTCAATGAAATATGTTATTGCCTGCAGGGCTTCATCGGCTCTAAAGCCACGGACATCAAGCTCAGGCTTAAAGTTCAGCTGTCTGTCTCTGTGAGACTCGGCAGTTTTAATCACCATAGTTGATGTTTTTCGCTCCGGCTTACGTATTGTTATTGTCAGACGTGATAACGGCACCCTGATTTTCATTGCACCAAACGCCACATCGGCCTTCTTGCCCTCTATCGCCATAACTGTGCCCACCTGTCCAACTCCGTCCAATAAAACATTGCTGCCAACAGCCACCGTGTCGGATGCCTTTCGGGGAACATCTTTAGACTTCCTCTCTTCAACAACTTTCTTTTTACGGACTTTGGGGACCGATGACAAACGGATATCATCATTTATCTCCTGTGTCTCAAACTCCTTGCGCTTCTGGGCAAGCTCCTGACGTATTTCAATTGTACGTTGCTTGTCGGCTTGAGCATTTTTAATTTCACGTATGGTTCGCTCTACTGCTGCATTACTGTCTTCAACAATTTTCCGAGCCTGAGAACGGGCTTCTTCAATTATTTCACGCCTTTTGCTACGTAAATCCTCTGCCTCTTTCTGATACTTTTCAATCGTTTGCTCAAGTTGCTTGTTTCTAACTCTTATGTTTTCCCTTTTACTTTCCCAATACCTCTTATCTCTTGCTATATCCAGCAAATACTTGTCAAGATTCACGTAATCCGAACCAACAATCTCGGCTGCAGCATCTATTATAAAATCCGGGAGACCGGTTTTTCTTGCAATCTCTACGGCAAATGAACTTCCGGGGTGTCCTATTGACAGCTTAAACATTGGCACCATTCTTTGCCTGTCGTAAAGCATGGACGCATTGATCAACCCCGGTGTTTCATCGGCAAGTGTCTTTAGATTCTGATAGTGAGTGGTGACTATTCCCCACATACCCTTATTATTAAACTCCTTTAATAATGCTTGTGCCAATGCACCTCCAATCTGCGGTTCTGTTCCGGACCCCATCTCATCTACAAGAAATATAGTGCGGCTGTTTCCGTGTTGTAAGAAAAATTTCATATTACGCAGATGTGAGCTATATGTACTCAAATCATCGTCAATAGATTGGTCGTCACCTATGTCAATGAAAATACTATCCATCACTTTCATAACCGAGTTGGATGAAAGTGTTGGCAACACTCCACATTGTGCCATATACTGAACGATAGCAACAGTTTTAAGCGCCACCGATTTACCTCCGGCATTGGGTCCGGAAATAACAATTATCCTACCTTGCCCCTCGTCATTACCCATTGAAAGATCCAAAGGAACAACTTCCCGCTCCTGTGCTTTGAGATGCAACATCAACACCGGATGCACAGCACGATGCCATATGGCCGGTGCTCCCTGTTTTGTTGAAAAATGCGGCAACTGTCCGTCTACAGATACTGCAAACTGTGCTTTTGCCGCTATATAATCAAATTTTCCAAGAACATCATAGGTAATCTCAAGCTGCGGAATCCATGGCCTTATTTCCTTTGCAACGTCAATTAACAGTCTTATAATTTCTCGTCTCTCATCAATTTCCAGTTCTCGTTGCATGTTGGATAATTCAACAACTTCGGCCGGTTCTATGAAAACAGTTTTACCTGATGCTGAATGATCATGAACAATGCCCGGAATGGCTCTCTTATGCATAGGCTGGACCGGGACCACAAGCCTTCCATCTCTGACTGAAGGTGCTGTGTCACTGTCAAAGATTCCGGCCGCAATTCCATTTGCCACAACTTTGCGCATGGCAGAACTTATGCGCCTGTCAAGACCGGATAGCTGCATACGAATATTGGCAAGTTCCGGAGATGCATTATCTTTTACCCTCCCCTTATCATCTATAATTCTGGAGATGGCTCTCACTACAGGTGGTGCCGCCTCAAGTTCTTTTGCCATTTCAAACAAAAGATCATGGGATTGCGAGCGAGGAACACCGTCTTCCATACCATCGAAATAGTCCTTAACCCTTTGTGCTGTCTTTAGCGACATGCGTATAGCCACCAATTCGGCAACATCGGCAAACATTCCATCGACAGCAATCTTGGCAAGATATGGTGCAGCATCAATAATACCCGTTAAATCCAACGGATTAACACTGCATATAACATCTTTCATTTGATTAACTTTTGTCAGTTCAATGACAACTTTATCGTGGTCGGACTCCCAACGCATTTTTTCCGTGACAAACCTTCTTCCCTGTGGGGATGAACATAAATCAGATATTTGCATGCGAACAGAGTCAAAACCTACTTTTTGCTCAAATGTCGATGGATAAATCATATATTACAGGATAATAATGTGTAATCAGGAACTTATCAATTAATAGGATGCAAAATTACATAAAAAACATTAATTGCAGAAACGACAGCGTATCTGCACATGTTATTTGATTAAACACACGTCAAAACTACTTATAAGATTCACGCTATGGCCACACACACCGATTTAGAAAAGAAGCTGATAGACATACAGTCAAACATGTATAAATTTGCTTACATGCTCACATCAAACCGCGATGATGCTTATGATTTAATGCAGGATACAACATTAAAAGTTCTTGACAACCGCGACAAGTATATAGATAACATCAATTTCCGGGGATGGGTTCTTACTATTATGCGCAATATTTTCATAAACAACTATCGTCGTATGGTAAAAAACTCCACGGTTATAGATACATCCACAGACCTGTATCAGTTAAACATGCCGCAGGACTCGGGTTTCGAAACCCCCGAGGGTTCCATTACAACCATTGAGATTACACGTGCTATAAATTCATTTACCGATGAATATAGGGTCCCCTTCTCTATGCATCTTTCCGGATATAAGTATTCCGAAATTGCCGAATACACCTCTCTTCCAATTGGCACAGTTAAAAGCCGCATATATTTTGCGCGCAAAAGGCTGCAGATAATGCTTTCCGACCTAAAGGACGGAGTTCACAAAGCATCTGATTTCCAACGCCACAACAAATAAAGTTATTTGTCCATACAGCATATATCTGCATTGTTATGCAATGTAGCTTTACCACCCCAAAAAACTGCCGGTAAAGCTACATTGCATTTTATTGCTAAACCCTATCATCATCAACACTATTCCACTAAAAACAGAACATTTTCCAATACCAACACATTATATTATATATGCTAAGAAATTAATCACACAATGCTTAAACGTAGAATCCAAAAATTATCTGGTGGACGAATCAAACTCATCCATGACCTACTAAATCTTTCAACCTTAATTGGGGCACTGCTTCTTGTTGTGCTGATAGCATATTATACGCTCAGGGATTCAACATTGTTGGCAAATAGAGAATTCCAGACTTTGCAATTCTATATATGTCTTGTTTTCATGGCCGATGCTATTTTTGAAATCATCATAGCACCAAATAAGCTACAATTCATAACCACCCACTTTCTATTTATAATAGTAACGCTGCCTTTAACCCCCATAATACTTGGACTGAACATTCCAATAACCGGACATTGGGCATATTTTTTCCAGATGCTTCCAATGATCAGAGCCATTTACATTTTAATAAAAACGTCGGCCTATTTTTCAAAAAACCGGGTTGGAGGCCTAATGGTGGGATATATATCCTTGCTGTTGGTTGTTTTACTTTTCACATCTATGACCGTCTGGGTTGACGAACATCTACTTAATCCGTCCTTATCAACCTATTGGGAATCATTATGGTGGGCGGTAATGAACACCACAACCACAGGAAGCAGTATAGTGCCGGTTACATCTTTTGGCCGGGCGATGGAAGTTGTTCTGTCGGCAATGGGCCTTGTCCTATTCCCGGTTTTCACAGTATATCTCACACACATAGGCAATAATAAGACAAACTAACCGTCATAAGCAAAAAGATGTTGTGTAACATATTTTCCATTCATCTTAATTCTAAAATTTATTTGTAAATTGCGGCCACTATTAACAAAAATCTGTTATACCAACATAATGCTAATATCATGAAGGTTTATAAAACAAACGAAATTAAAAACATCTCTTTGCTTGGCAGCAAAGGCTCTGGTAAAACCACACTCGCTGAAGCTATGCTCTTCGAGTGTGGAGTGATAAAACGTCGTGGCACTGTTGAAGCAAAGAATACTGTTTGTGACTACTTTCCCGTTGAAAAGGAATATGGTTCATCAGTATTCTCAACTGTTTTTTATGCAGAATTTTTAAATAAAAAACTTAATGTGATAGATTGCCCCGGAGCGGATGACTTTGTTGGCAATGCCATAACAGCACTTAATGTAACAGATACCGGAGTAATCCTTGTAAACGCACAATATGGTGTTGAAGTGGGAACTCAAAATATTTTCCGCACAACTGCATCAGTAAACAAACCGGTTATTTTTGCCATGAACCAGCTTGATGGAGAAAAAGCCGATTATGACAATGTCATTGAACAAATGCGCGAAATCTTTGGCCCAAAAGTTGTGCCTATTCAATATCCACTTTCATGCGGTGCCGGATTCAACGCCATGATTGATGTGCTGTTAATGAAAAAATATTCATGGGGACCTGACGGTGGCGTACCAACAATTGAAGATATTCCGGAAAGCGAGCTTGCCCGTGCCAATGAATTACACAAAGCTCTTGTTGAAGCCGCTGCTGAAAACGACGAGTCTCTGATGGAGAAATTTTTTGAGGAGGAACGTTTGACAGAAGACGAAATGCGTGAAGGTATCCGCAAAGGACTTGTTACTCGCTCTATATTCCCGGTGTTCTGCGTTAGTGCCGCCAAAGACATGGGCGTGCGCCGCATG